>FWWM01000104.1_pt1 | contig 265037 bp, 236 predicted proteins | sample 2228351 | NCBI WGS metagenome assembly FWWM01 (sample SAMEA103939774, study PRJEB20133) | metagenome
TTACCAGCGATTGTGGTTTAAGAAAATTAAGAGCGTATTGAAACTCAGAAGCAATTGAGCAATTGATATGGCGGTGGGCGATCTGATTGAAAAGGTAACTGCCGGCAAGGGCGGCATAATATGCAGTGCCACAGCCGATTAAATAACTGCCGTAAGCTTTTTTTATCAGGGAAGCAGCGTTAAAGATGGTTTGTTTTTGTTTAGTGATGGAGTTAAGAGATACTTGGGGCGATTCCACAAAATTAAACTAATAGTTTTGTAGGGAATTTAATAAATTTTATTGATTAATTTAAAAAATAAAAATTATTGTGGAATTAAAACCCCAGGCTTCCTCCCTAATGATTTTTTTCACAATTTAATAAATTTTATTTATCGTTTAGAAAAAAAAGAAGATTTGCTTTGATTGAGTTGCAAATCATAAGATTAGAATCATTCAAATCCTAGCATTTTTACAGTTGTTAGCGATATCTGCAAACCAACACTAAGCAAAATAGTCTCGTCATTTCCAAAACTGCTTTCACATCAAAAAGCATTGAATTTTTGTGAGTAAAAATCATGAGTTGGCTAATTAGTACAGTAATTATTGGTATCTCTGCTGCTTTCGCAACCACCTTTGACGACAACGTATACTTGACAGCCTTCTTTGCAAAAGTCAATCATGTTTTTCGTCCTCGCCATGTTGTTCTGGGTGAATTTGTTGGATTCACCGTGTTAGTTCTTGCCAGTCTTCCTGGTTTTTTCGGTGGTTTAGTTCTTCCAGAAGCCTGGATTGGATTGCTAGGTTTTCTTCCCATTGCTATTGGTATTAGCAATCTTATGAATCAACAACAGGAAGAGGTAATCCAAGATGTGTCGATTAACTTACCTTCTGGGAGTAAATCTCGGCGGTATCAAAAATCAATATGGGCTACTCTGCGCGACCCTCAAACTTACCGTGTTTCTGCGGTAACCATTGCCAATGGAGGAAACAACATCGGAATCTACGTACCGTTGTTTGCTAGCAGCAATCTTCCTAGTTTGGGAGTCATTTTATTGGTTTGCTATGCAACTGTGGGAATATGGTGCTTTCTTTCGTATCACATGACTCGCAATCCCCTGATGGCTCCACTTCTAGCTCGCTACGGTCGAAAGATCTTTCCGTTCGTATTAATCTACCTGGGATGCTCTATCTTGATTAAAAGTGGAAGCTATCAACTTGTACCTGCTGTTGCTGTACTTTTCCACTAGAAGGAGCCAGAACTTTGTGCAGACAAACTGATGAACCTGTAGGTCTTCTGGTGACAGTTGTACAGATGGCGACAGATGCAGTGGGGTTGCATTTGTCGCCAAGGCGATCGCGCTGGAAATAAAAGTCAACAGTAATATCCAAACAATCTTAAAGTTCTATTACAGTTACAGAAAGTATCGTTACTTGCAGTCAAATTACCAACTTGCTTGAGAAGAAAACATCAGCCATTGCTATGACTGAACTGTTTTTGAGGACTGGAGTGTTGTGCGTCGCGATAGTGAGCATCTAACCAACAACGCGGTAGACTTTCACCGGAAGGAAACGCCAATTCTGTTTTTTGATAAGATTCTGGTTCTTGCATCTCTTCGCCAAAGTGGTCTACTCCCGTTACTTCTTTAACACAGGGATTAAAAAGTTGGTCTAAGGTCAAAATTTCGATTAAATCTCCCGTAGGCTTGTGCATTAGGAACATAGTAATTCTCCTACGCTAATAACTCCTAGGTAAATGCTATAACGAACTCGATCGAGAGATTCATCTATGAAATAGTTCGCAAAGTTCCTTGTTTGCTCTCGTGGTGGGTTAAGTTGGAATTAAGGGAAAACGCAAGATAATTCCGCCGTTTGAGGTTTCTTCAGCCACAAAAGCAACGATTTGCTACTTTAGCTTTTCCAGTCTTTACCAAGAATTAACTGTGTTTGGTTGAGGTATTTTCCAGGATTATTTGATATAATAAGGCAACCGTATTGGCAGAAAATTTTCCTCATTACCAAACTGTTGTTTGGTAAAAATAGGTTTGGGAATACTTGGAAATTTTTAAATAGTTAATTACCAATTATTGCCATGAGAGGATAATGAAAATCTGGGGAAGAGAAAAAGTAATAATTGGAATAACAGTGTTAGCGCTCCTGTGGGGGGCTTGTGAGTATAACAGTCAAAAATTAACTAATTATTTCCAGGTAAATAATGATAGTAAAAAATTAATTGGAACAAGTGTAACGATAATAAGTAGACCTATAAAAACAATTGGTTTAAACTCTTTTACTATCAGCGATCGCCAATTATTTAACGGGGAACCGATTGTAGTTGTGAATGCCTCTGGTCAAGCTTTTGATTTACCAACCGAGCCAAATGTAGCAGTTCAGATTACAGGTGAAGTTCGCCATCTAGAGATAGACAAAATTGAACGGGAATTTCATATTAACTTGCCAGAGGAATTTTATAGAAATTATATTAATAAACCTGTAATTATTGCTCGCACTATTACCCTAGCTCCCAGACTTGCTGAAGTAGCTGCTAATGCCAGTAAATTTTTTGGGAAAACAATAGCAGTAATAGGTAAAGTAGAAAATATCCAAAGTCCAGTTTTATTTTCCTTGAGAGAAAATCAATTATTTAGCAGTGAAAATTTAGTGATTTTATTGAATACATCACCGAAAGTACCTATTAACAAAGGTCAGAAAGTAGCAGTAATCGGTGTGGTACGTCCCTTTGTGGCGACACAAGTAGAAAAAGATTACAAAGTTAGTTGGAACGTGCAGGTAAAAAAACAGTTAGAAGCAAAATATAAAAACAGGCCCGTTTTAATTGCCCAAGCTATATATCCTATATATCCTTTTTAAACACCAGCTGGTGGTATTTTACAAAATTAGGAAGGCGTGTGGCGATCGCGGCTGCAGTCATTTGTCGATGGCAGCAAGCACAAGACTTCCAACAGCGAACAACTTTGAGTGCAGATTTGGTAGCAACAATTGCTAAAATGAGCAAGCCGAGCTGAATTTAACAGCTTGTCTGAGTTCCCTGCGGGTGCAACATGATCGAAAACATGCGACGAGAATTCTCCCATCGCGAGGAGTTAATAGCTTATGTGCGCGAACAATTTCCCCAAGCAGCCAAACGCGATTCCCACATCAGCGAAATTGTAGGTGGGCGCCAAGCTGCTCTCAAAGCATTGCAAAAAATAGATCCAGCCAAATACGCTGCCACACGTAACTTTTTAACAGGTGCTGTGACGCGACTTTCTCCTTACATTCGCTACGGCGTTTTGAGTTTGCGCGAAGTTCGAGAATACGTTCTGGCTCGCGTACAAAAGCGAGAAGATGCTACAAAACTAATTAACGAGCTAGCTTGGCGGGATTATTGGCAAAGAGTGTACGCTAAATTGGGAAACGGTATTTGGCAAGATCGGGAAGAATACAAAACAGGTTATACAGCTAGTGACTACGCGCCGGAATTACCTGAGGAAATCAAGCAGGGTAGAACAGGAAGAGTTTGTATTGACAATTTTGTTCAACAGCTAACACAAACAGGCTATCTCCACAACCACGCACGCATGTGGCTAGCAGCTTATATTGTTCATTGGCGGCACATTCGTTGGCAAGCTGGAGCGAAATGGTTTCTCCAACATCTTTTGGACGGCGATCCAGCTAGCAATCACCTTTCATGGCAATGGGTAGCTAGCACTTTCAGTCACAAGCCATATTACTTCAACCGGGAAAATTTGGAACGCTACAGTGGAGGCGTTTATTGTCGTCAATGTCCTCTGTATGGTAATTGCGACTTTGAAGGTAGCTACGAGGAATTAGAACAGCGACTTTTTCCCCAAAAAACATTTACTCGAAAACCTAACAGTCAAAGCTGGCAAAAAGGGAAAAAGCACCGTTAAAAGCAGAAAATCCCAAAAAAGAGCGATCGCTTTCCATATCAATCCAAATGCTTCCAAAATTTAGCTGTTAAGAAAATACTCTTTTGCTGCTGGGAAACGGTGTGGAAATATGCAAACAGTTTGGTGGGATGTGGAGCTAAAACATCCTACCGATAGATTTTCCGAAAACCTCAAAGATCTACAGTAAGCTCAAAGTTCTACAGCCGCTTGCAGCAGTTTTAACGTTCAAACTACCCAAGCATTTAGTAACAATTTTTGTTTACAAAAAGTAAAAATTCTAAACTTTGTTTGCCACAATCAGGAACGCCCTGTAGATTTCAAAGAATTCTTTTCTATGGAAAAGATAAAAATTAATGTTCTTTTGGTGGAAGATAATCCTTTTGATGCTGAATTATTGCAAAGATTATTTACTCGTGCTAATCAGCAACAATGGCAAATCGTACATGTGGAGCAATTAAGTGAAGCAATTGATATTTGCACAAGCTGTATCAGGACAGCGGAAAATTGTTCTTTATCAAAATTGAACTTGCCCAAAATTGATGTAGTCCTATTAGATCTAAGCCTACCTGATTCTATGGGACTAGATACTTTAGAAGAATTTCGCATAGCAGTTCCAGATATTCCAGTGGTGGTATTAACGGGACTCAATGATGAGAAAATTGCACTGCAAGCACTCGCACAAGGGGCCCAAGACTATCTGATCAAAGATGAAATAAAAATTCACAGTTTACCCCGTGCTATTCGTTATGCTATAGAACGGGCAGAAATTATCAAACAACTACGAGAAAGCGAACAACGGACTCGGGAAGCACTTTTAAAGGAACAGGAATTGAACAAACTGAAAACAAGTTTTGTTGCCATGCTCTCCCATGAATTTCGCAATCCTTTAAGTACTGTTTGCACATTCATAGAGTTGCTTCAATTGAAAGAGAAACTGCCGGAAGAATGTAGAGATATATTTTTAAAACGGACAGAAAAAGCTCTCAAACAAATGCTGAAACTTTTAGATGAAGTTTTGTTTATCAGCCAAAGTGAGATAGGTCAATTTAAATATCAACCTGTGACTTTGAATTTAATAAATTTTTGCGAACAAGTTATAGAAAGCATAAGATTTAATGAAGGCAAGAATTATAATATCAATTTCACTTATTCTGGAGAATGTCATCAGGTGGAAATGGATGAGGAACTCCTCAGTTATATCCTCACAAACTTACTTTCTAATGCTATTAAATATTCGCCAGCCTCAAGACCAATCTCCTTTGATTTAAACTGTCAGGGTAACGTGGCTATTTTTCAAATTAAAGACCAAGGGGTGGGAATTCCAAGCGCAGATAAAAAACATTTGTTTGAAACTTTCTTTCGCGGTAGTAATGTGGGTAAAGTTCCAGGTACGGGATTGGGACTTGCGATCGTAAAAAAATGTGTAGAGCTGCATCAAGGTTCTATCCAGATAGAAAGCGAGGAGGGAGTTGGCACTACGGTGACGGTGACTTTACCATTGAAATTAATATACGCCAATGGTGCTTAAAGACATCTGGCTTGTTCTTAGCAGGGAGAGGATGTTAGCTGCTCTGTTTTTTGCTCAGAAGCTAAAAAGGACTTATCTAGGATAGGTAAGACAATCTGAACCGTGGTACCTTGATTGAGACCTGCACTTTCCAAAGTAATGCTACCTCCCATTAATTCCATCAAGTTCCGGGAGATAGCCAGTCCAAGTCCCGTACCGCCAAACTTGCGCGTAGTAACGTTATCTACCATGACAAAGGGGCGAAATAAATTTTGTTGCTGGGATGGGTCTATACCTATACCTGTATCTTGAACAATGATAGCTACTTGAGGTTGGGCGTCAATTTTTTCAATTTTCGTTGTGATGGTGATGCTTCCCTGTTCGGTAAACTTAATAGCATTACCTATGACATTCAACAGTACCTGCTTGAGCTTTGCGGGATCGGCATTGACTAGGATGGGTCCGCTCATTTGCTGGGGAAGATTTAACTGCAAACCTTTTTGTTGGATATTTACCGATTGCAAGTTAATAACTTCTTTGAGTACTTGTTGGAGGTCAGTAGGTTGTAATATGACTGAAAGTTTTCCTGCTTCTATTTTGGAGATATCGAGCAAATCGTTAATGATACCGAGCAAGTGAATTGCTGATTCGTCAGCACGCTTGAGAAAATCTATTTCTTCTTGGCGACTATCACATAAATCATCTAGAACTAGGCGGATGCAATTAATAATAATATTTAATGGATTTCTTAATTCATGGGAAGTGGCTGCCAAGAATTGACTTTTAGTTTGATTTGCAATTTTAGCTTCTTGCCAAGAATTTTCTACTTCTTTTGCCCAAGCTTTCAGTCTTTCTACCATTTGCTCCAATGCTTGTGCTAATTGATTAAATTCCCGGATTTGGAAGTGGCGGGGAACTGGTGTGGAAGCGTGGTGGGTGTGGAGGTGCAAAGCATAGTCTCGCAGTTCTTCCACAGGAAGTGCCAAACAGCGAGCTAAATACAATGACGCCAATAAAGTTGCACTAATTAAGCCGATTGTTAAGGTAAAAAGGATGAGTTTGATTTGTCCTAGTCCGTACAAAGCATCATCGAGACTGGCTATTGCCAAAATTAGCCATTTTTGTTGTCCTGCTTCGAGTTTGGGACTATCAATGGCAGTATAGCCAGCCAGTAATTCTTGGCCGTTATTTTTCAAAAATAAATGCAAGAAATTTTGTTGTCCTGCGATCGCGTTTTTAACTATATCTTTTAATCGAGTATCATCTAGGTGTTCGGCGATATTGGTTCCGATGTAACTAGCAACAGGGTGTGCTAAGATTTTGCCTTCTTCGTCAATCACCGCTGTCAATCCTGCAAGCAAACCGGGTTTGTTGTTAATTTCTTCTTGGAAGAGGATCGACCGAAAACTGAGGGTATAGCGCCATTGACCAGCACTGTCATAAACGGGGGTCGACAGTAATATTTTGAGTTGGTTGAGCTGATTTGTTCTTGTGGTTGGGTCTGTAATAATTGGCAGTACAGGCTCGACAGCAAATCCATTCGTAAACAAAGAAGATTTTTCTTCGCTGATTGGTTTGTAACCGCAAGTTGTGGCTACAACTGCATTGCTTTGGGGGTTGGTTAGCTGGATGCACTCGATTTGTCGGGGTTGCTGTTGGGCTAGTTGGTGGAGAAAACGTTGGATTTGTGCGGGTTTTCCCGATTGCATGACTTGTGTTTGACTAGCGCTGAATAAATTATTTTTTAAGGCCGCGATCGCCTCTACAATTTTTTCTCCTTTGAGGATGGCGCTTGCTGTTAAATTTTGACGGGCAGTTTCTAATAAGCTATAACGTGCTTTTTGGTAGGCTACTATCTCCCCGATTAATAAAATTGGAACTGATAGTAGTAAAATCTTTGATACCAAGATCTGGCGAAAGGATGATTGACGGTGCTTAGCCATCGGCATTCTCACTGTGCGCGACCACGAATAGTTAGCAAGTGCGATCGAACTAGCTAATCTTACGTTAAGCAATAAAACTTCACCAAGCAGGATTTTTAAACATAAAATAACTTAGGTGGCAATGGAAAACAGAGAGCAACGGTGCAACAAAGACCTCATACCACAGTGGTTTTAGCCATGAGTGCTGATGGCAAGATAGCAGATTTTAGGCGATCGCCTGCTCGCTTCGGGTCAAAAACCGATCAAGCTCATCTGGAGAAACAGATTGCTGCTTGTGATGCAGTTTTATTCGGTGCCAATACTCTCCGCGCCTATGGTACTACACTAATCGTTTCCAAGCCACAGCTGCTGCAACAAAGGATACAAGCAAACAAACCGTTGCAACCCTTCCAGATAGTAATTACGCATACCGGTAACTTCGCTCTGGAAATTCCTTTTTTTCAGCAGCCAGTTAACCGCTGGTTAATTACTACAAAAACTGGAGCGCTTTTTTGGCAAAACCGTTCGGAATTTGAACGTATTTTTATATTAGAAACTTCGAGTGGGAAGATTGACCTTGTAGCTGCCTTACAACATTTATTAATGTTGGGAATAGGACGATTAGCGGTATTGGGAGGTGGTGAATTAGTCGCCTCCATGCTGGAATTAGATTTAATCGATGAATTTTGGCTAACGGTTTGTCCGTTAATTTTAGGTGGGAGAAGTGCGCCAACACCAGTACAAGGAAGAGGATTTTTATCTCAAGCAGCGCCCCGATTGCATTTGGTGGAAGTTCACACTATTGAGCAGGAAGTGTTTCTTCATTATCAAATCCAGCGATGAATTACCGAGGGATAAGAAACTTATTTTCACTCGTGCCAAAAAGATTTAAACAGCTGCAATTATCAGCGGTCATTATATTTTTGGCAATTTTATTGAGTGTTTTTCCCAAATGGATTTCTCCAGCCCAAACTGCTAAGCCAGTAGTTTTGAATTTGCTGATGACAGCTCCTGATGCTCAGCCTTGGAAAGAAGGTTTAGTCAAAAGCTTTGAAGAAAAAAATCCCGGTATTCGCATTAATATTATTGAGGGACCAAATGCCACAAATTTGCTAGAAGACCTGTATACATCAGCTTTTATTTTGGGCGATTCTCCCTATGACTTGATCAATATGGATGTAATTTGGACGCCTAAATTTGCTGCTGCTGGATGGTTAATGGACTTAACAGACCGCATAAAAGAAGAAGAATTAGCAGCATTTTCCTCTTGGGATGTGGAGGGTGGGCGTTATGAAGGAAGGCTATATCGAATTCCCATGCGCAGCGACGTGGGAATGCTTTACTACCGAAAAGATTTGTTAGAGGAAGGGGGGTTTGCTCCGCCAAAAACTTTTGCAGACTTAATCGCAATTTCCCAATCGTTAAAACAGCAAAACAAAGTTAATTGGGGTTATTTATGGCAAGGTCGTCAATACGAAGGCTTAGTAGCGATGTTTGTCGAAGTTTTGCACGGTTTTGGGGGATTTTGGATCGATCCTAAAACCTTGGAGGTAGGACTGGATCGACCGGAAACTCTTGAGGCGATCGCCTTTCTTAAGCAAACGATACAAGCAGGAATTTCTCCACCAGGAGTCACAACATACCAAGAAGAAGAAACCAGGCGCATTTTTCAAAGCGGTCAAGCGGCATTTTTACGCAGCTGGCCCTATGTTTGGCCATTGGCGAATGCACCAGACTCTCCCATTCAAGGCAAGATTGCCATCGAGGCTATGGTTAGCGCTTCTGGTGAAAATGGAGGAGCTTGTTTGGGTGGATGGGGATTGGGAATTTCCAAATCTACCAAACATCCTCAAGAAGCTTGGAAAGCAATTGAGTATTTTACCAGTGAAGAAGCGCAACGCCAATTTGTTTTGAAAGCAGGTTTTGTACCTAGCAGGCGTTCTTTATTTACAGACCCGCAAATTGTTGCCAAATATCCTCATTATCCTCAATTGCTGAAAGTAGTGGAAAAAGCGGTTTTGCGTCCTCCGATCGCTCAATACGCCCAGGCATCGGATATTTTACAACGTTACTTGAGCGCGGCTTTAACAAATCGCCTCAGTGCAGAAAAAGCAATGAAACAAGCAGCACAGGAAACTCGACGCTTGTTAGGGAAAAGTTAATGGCTAATACAGTGATGATGAGTAAGTTGCATGCAATTCGCCGTCAAGAACAAATAACGGCGGGGATTTTTTTGTTACCAGCTACAATTTTGTTATTGTTTGTGTTTGGCTACCCTATTGCTCGGGCTTTTTGGTTAAGTTTTTTTGCTAAAAATTTGGCAACAAAGCTGCAACCTGTTTTTTGCGGCTTAGATAACTACGCGCGCATGGTAGGAGATGGTCGTTTTTGGCAAAGTTTTGGGATTGCAACTACCTTTACAACCGCTTCGGTAATTGTAGAGCTGCTGCTGGGGTTGGGAATTGCTTTGGTCTTGAATCAAAAGTTTTGGGGACGAGGTGGAGTGCGTACCGTTGCTATTTTACCTTGGGCGCTGCCCACTGCTTTGATTGGTTTGGCATGGGCATGGATTTTTAACGATCAATTTGGAGTTGTCAATGATATTTTGCTGCGATTGGGCGTTATTAACACAGGTATTAATTGGTTGGGAGAACCGACCTTAGCGTTGCTGGCGACAATATTTGCAGACGTGTGGAAAACTACGCCTTTTATTAGTATTTTGTTACTGGCTGGTTTGCAATCGATTTCGCCTGATTTGTATGAAGCTCACGCTATGGATGGTGCAAAACCTTGGCAAAGTTTTTACCAAATCACTTTACCGTTGTTAGCACCGCAAATTCTTATCGCCGCGTTGTTCCGTTTTGCTCAAGCTTTTGGAATTTTTGATTTAATTGCTGTGATGACTGGGGGCGGTCCAGGAGGTGCAACGGAGGTAATATCTTTGTATATTTACTCTACGGTAATGCGCTATTTGGATTTTGGTTATGGTGCAGCGTTGGTGGTAGTGACATTTTTACTGTTGGTGTTAGCGGTGGCGATCGCTAGTTTCTTGCTCAACAAATCTCGCATTGCAGCTCGTCAATAGGGATAACTTATGGTTCGTGAAGAATTTCCTTCGGTCAAAACTAAAAATACCGGTCAGTACCTTTGGCTTGGGGTGGCGATCGCCTTGGTGGTAATTTTTTCTTTAGCGCCAGTGATGTGGCAATTACTAACTTCCTTTAAGGTCAATCAAGATATTTCCAAAGTTCCCACAGTTTATTTTCCTACCCGCTTTACTTTTCGTCACTACGTGGAACTTTTCACTCGCCGTCCGTTTTGGCGCTACATTTTCAACAGCGCCTTTGTAGCAATTATATCTACTAGCTTGGCTTTGGGCTTTGGTGCACCGGCTGCCTATGCTTTAGCGAGGTTGCGTCCTTGGGGTGGGAGGGTGATTTTAGCCAGTATTTTGATCGTGACTTTATTTCCTGGTATTTTGTTATTCTTGGGACTGTTGGAAATAGTTCAAGCTTTGCATCTAGGAAATAATTATTTAGCGTTAATTATTCCTTACACGGCTATTAATTTACCGCTGACAATTTTGGTCTTGCGCAGTTTTTTCCAGCAATTGCCAAAAGATTTAGAAGATGCTGCCAAAATGGACGGTTACAACACCTGGCAAATGTTAGTGCAAATTTTACTACCCGTGACCGTGCCGGCGCTAGTCACTACTGGAATTCTGACTTTTATTTTTGCTTGGAATGAGTTTATTTTTGCCTTAACGTTTATTACTCGGGAACAGATGAAAACCATTCCTGTAGCAGCTGCTCAACTGAGCGGTGCATCAACCTTTGAAATTCCCTACGGTCCTATTGCTGCTGCAACTGTGGTGGGAACATTTCCCTTGGTTTTACTGGTTTTGTTTTTCCAACGCAAGATAGTTCAAGGTTTAACTGCTGGTGCGGTAAAAGGTTAGCAGATAGTTGTTTGCTGTAGTGTTTTCGATCTATGGAAATTGAAAATGGCAAAACTGGAACTGAGAAACTTAAATAAAACTTATTCTCCCAAAGTTGTGCCGGTAAAAGACATCAGCTTGACTGTTAATGATGGTGAGTTTTTGACTTTACTAGGACCAAGTGGTTGCGGTAAGTCTACCACCTTGAGAGCGATCGCTGGGTTAGAGCAAGTTACTCGCGGTCAAATTATTCTTGGTGGCGAAGATATTACCTACAAGCGACCGGGCGATCGCAACATGGCGATGGTATTTCAAAGTTACGCCCTTTATCCCCACATGACGGTGTACGAAAATCTTGCTTGCGGACTGAAGTTGAAAAAGGTTCCGCGTCTGGAAATCAAGCAGAGGGTGGCGCAAGTAGCAGAGATTTTGGGATTGGGGGAATTATTGCAACGCAAACCCGGTCAATTATCTGGAGGACAAAGACAGCGTGTTGCTGTGGGTAGAGCGCTGGTGCGTCAAGCTCAAGTGTATTTGCTAGACGAACCCTTGAGTAACTTAGATGCTTTACTGAGGGAAAAAGTCCGCGCCGAGCTCAAGCAAATTTTTGCCGCCCAAAAATCTCCAGTAGTTTATGTTACCCACGATCAAACGGAAGCTATGACTCTTTCCACCAAGGTGGCAGTTTTAAATAACGGTTACGTACAACAAATTGCTCCACCTGCTTCTATATACCACGACCCAGCTAATTTGTTTGTTGCAGGTTTTGTGGGTAGTCCGCAGATGAATTTATTGACACTTAATTGTCAAGAGAATTACGCTCTCCTCGGTAATTTTTCTATTCCGCTACCAAAGCTACCAACCATACCGTCGCAAATTGTCTTGGGTATTCGTCCGGAACACGTTCGTATCGCCCAAACACAGGAAGTTCACCCTACAGTTAAAGGTCGGGTGTATTTGGTGGAAAATTTGGGAATGTACAACTTGGTGAGCGTAACCGTAGAGGGTTCTCAAAGCAGTAATTCGCCTGTTTTGCGTGCTTTGTTACCTGCAGACCAAAATTGGAGTTGGGAAGAAATTACCCTTGCTTTACCGTATCGCAACATTCATTGGTTTGACGTTAGCTCGGGTGATGCTTTAAGTCGAAAAACAAATAATTGCAGCGATTAATTATTTGCGTAAAAGAGTAGATAGGGAAGTTTGTTTGCGAATATCTAGCATAGTTGCCAGAGATTGGGGACTGGAATTGGAGTTTTCTTTTGGTGGTAAAACTGCGATGGTGGATGTTTGTGGATTTGCTGGTGGCAAAGTTCGTCGCAGCGATCGCCCCGCGGGTGCGGGTAGGTTTTTGCTTGCGGGACGTTGGGGATAGTACGAGCGAGGACGCTTGGTTTTTTGTGTTTGCTTAACGGTGGTGGAATTAAGAAAGCGGAAAATTACGAAACATCCGCTAGCGCAGCTAGTGGCGATCGCGCCTAGCATCCAGAAGGGAACGAGGTGACGAGAAGACGGGTCGGAAGCTTGAAGGTAGGGGGTAGCTGGCGATTCTACCTGCCAATTTTCTACTGATACGGTATCTTTTGGTTCTTGGGGTTCTACACCCCCCACATGAGCAAGACTGTACAGTGCTGCTGCGGCGCTAGATACGAAAAATACTGATACCCCGCCCAACAACAGCCAAGGGTATCGCTCTAGCAGCTGTATGAAGAAATTCTCACTTGCTTTGGCTGCGGGTACTTTTGTTTCTGGCGGCTTTGGCACACTCGGAGAATTGCTCATGACTGCTGTGTCGATTTCCCTGTGTGCTTTATATTCTACCGAAGTCCGGGCTTTTACGTATCCGTAGCCAAGGCAGAAATTAAAGTAGCCTTTTTCTAAATTTCACTAATACCATTCGATGCTTTTTCCTTTGTTTTCCAGGCGGTAGCAGGGTTTAAAATTAACATCAATTATCCGTTAATTTACTTACCCCACACCCGGCATTTTTATTTTCTGGTGAATTGGGAAGCGGACTTTCTTTCCAAAGCCAGCTGCACCAGTCGGTCAACCAATTCTGGAAAGGAAACGCCGCTGCTGGCCCACAATAAGGGATACATGCTTGTGGCTGTAAAACCTGGTAGGGTATTGATTTCGTTAACCAAGATTTCTCCTGTAGCTTCCACGTAGAAAAAGTCTACTCTGGCCAATCCAGCTGCATCGATCGCTGCAAAAGCTTGCAGTGCCATTTCTTGAATTTTGCGGCTTACTGTCTCGGGTACCGCCGCGGGAATTACTAAATTGGCTTTTCCTTGTGTATATTTAGTTTCATAATCGTAAAAGTCACTGTCATAAGTAATTTCACCTACAACAGAGGCTTGGGGTTGGTCGTTTCCTAAAACAGCGCACTCTAATTCTCGGGCGACAACTGCAGCTTCGACAATGATTCGACGATCGTAGCTTGCAGCGTTATCGAGTGCTATTTCTAATTCACGGCGCGATCGCACTTTGGTAATTCCCACGGAGGAACCGAGGTTTGCAGGTTTAACAAAGCAAGGATAACCGAGGTTTTCTTCAATTTGGTCACAAAGCTTGGGAAACACGCAAGGATTGGACCAAATTTGGGAGCGGTTAACGGCCATGTATTTTACTTGTGGCAGTCCGGCTTGGGCAAAGGCCATTTTCATGGCAATTTTATCCATTCCCATTGCCGAACCCAAGACTCCCGAACCCACAAAAGGTACTTGCATCAGGGTTAGCAAACCCTGGACGGTTCCGTCTTCGCCATTCGGTCCGTGAATAATGGGAAACCAAACGTCCACTTCTGCAACTTGGGAAGGAGATTGCCAGCGACTTAAATTAGGAGAGTTAGTAGTTGATAATTGAGAATTTTCTTGGTGGTCTGAGTGTTCGGGTGTTGGAGTGGATAGTAGTTGTAGTGGTTGGCCCGATTCTAGAACTTGTTGGGAAAGCTTTCCTGCTAGCCAACGTCCGTCTTTTTGCACGTAGAAAGGCAAAATTTCGTACTTCTTGGCATTTTGTTCTGCTTGAAAAGCGTTGGCGATCGCTCTTGCTGAGTTAATTGATACCTCGTGTTCTCCCGAACAACCGCCAAATAGCAAACCCACCCGCAGCTTAGTCATTTTCTGTACCTCGTGTGCATTTCTAAGTTCACATAGCGTATCACAACCTTGCTTGTTTGCTGTATCTTTATTGCTACCAACTATCGACGGGTAAATACAGGGGAGAAATTGTACCCCTGTTTGTGACTGCTTGATTGCAAAGCGAGCTAGCTGCTGCTACCGGCCCAAGTTATCCATTTATGGGATAAACCGGTGTGTACTACTGTTCCGCTCATTTCTTTGTCGGTGAAAATTGCTGCGGTTAAATCTGCGCCGTTGAGTTCTGCTTCTGCTAAGTTAGTCTCTATTAAATTTGCTTGGTTGAGATTGGCGCCAGAAAAGTCTGCTCCACTTAGCTCTGCTTCGCTCAAGTTAGCTTTCAATAAATTTGCTCTGATTAAATTTGCACCTCGCAAATCTGCGCGACTTAGGTTTGTTTCCTGAAGGTTAGCATTAATTAAATCTGCTCCGATCAAATTCACCTCACTTAAATTAGCACCGCAGAAATTTGCTCCGGTTAAATCTGCATCGGTGAGATTGGCGCGACTGAAGTTACACCTGCTTAAATTGGCTCGACTTAGGTCTGCTCCGCTCAAATCAGCGCCGCAGAAATTTGCACCGCTTAAGTCAGCTTCGCTCAGATTTGCCTTGTGCAGGTTTTCACCGTTAAATTCTCTTTCTCCTGCTGCATATCGACTTAGGAGCGTGTTAACATCCATATTGCCTCCCTCACAATTTTTACAAGTCAGGAAGTTTTGCGATCGTTTCCACGTGTTTGCGATCGCTCGAACTTCAGTTGTCAGCAATGGATTTTTAGCTCAAGCTTTTTAATCTTAATTGTGATTGAGTTTTAGAACTGTGGTGCAGTTGCTTAATGGAAATATGCATAAATATAGGAAAGTCTTGATAACTATCGTGCAGGGAAATCACAAAAAAGTTTAGATATTATATCTCCTTAATATTTTTTATTAAAAAGCAAAAAATAGTAGTAATTTTTAATAAAAATGCCGGCGAAAATTGAGATTCAGACTAAAATAAATTTAACAGCTTTCTTAACTTTTGCTCAATAATTTGACTTACCAGTTGATTGCCTTGTTTGTTCAGGTGGATGTGGTCGTGGTAGAAAGCTTGTGGGTCGGGACAGGAGTTGAAAATTGGTAAAAAATCAACGTAATTAATTTGTTGAATTTTGGTAAACTGCTCCAGGCGCTGGCGTGCTTGTATTTCGTAATTGCGAGGTTGTAGGGGAGCAACTTCACGTTTGAGGGGGGTCATCGCTAGTAAAAAGCGACTGCGATTTGCATCCGCCAGAGTGTGGATTTTAGCAATAGCTTGCAAATTCATATCCAGGCGATCGCCTCCAGGGTCTGCTTTTGTTGGGGGGAGGAGTTTTGGTTGTTGCAGATAACGCTGCAGAACTTCCACCACTGCAAGGGGCGGTTTTCGAACTGGATAGTTGCGATCGCGTCCTACTGGTAAAGATGTGGGAGCAGCAGCAAACAAATCGTCAGTATTGATGAGTAAAACTATTGCTTGCGCATCAAAGGTACCAAATCGTTGTAAATAAGCTAATTCGTTTGTCGGTCCCCAAGAATTGGCCGAAGCATTCAGCACTTCTACTTGGGGAAAGCGATGGTGGTAGGTAGCGAGCAAAGATTGCTGTAACAGGCTAGAAATCGTACGATTTTGGTCTGTCCACCAACCACCATTAGCAATAGAATCTCCTAACAGCAACACTCGCAAAACAAAAGGCGAACGAGTTGGCAAAATCGCTTCGCTGCGCATCGAATACTGATTGATTTCAATGCGGTTACCGTAGCGGCGAGTGCGTTGGTTAGGAGCTAGCAAATATCCGATCTGCTCGTCGGCAATGTAAATTAAAGGATTACCAAAACCAAACAGCGATCGCAGTCCTACTTCTAGAACCACAAATAACGCTGCAACCGTTGCCAAAATCGCGATCACAAGCTGTTTTACCTGCAAGCTAATATCCTCTGAAAACAAAGTATTCCCATAACTAACTTGAAAAGTGTTCATTATTGTAAGGCGAGGGACACGAAACTCCCCAGTCCGGTCTTGCACCTGAGGGTATAGGTAATTGAGAAGATGCTATCTTTAGCAAAGCTTAAAGAAAATAAAATTAGAAATTTCATCTGATGTGGAAGCCAAAGGACTACAATCGAGACGGACAGGTTTGACAATGCTTTTATCAAGGAGGATTATAAAGCCATGTCTGATTTGAACCGAGGTATTATGAAATTTGATGGCGCCGATTCTCCCACGGCAGTGACCATTTCCACGGTTTTGTTGTTGGGAGCGATCGTGGCTTTAATTATCTGGGCGCTACAAGCAGCTTATGCGGTCAATTAGTAAAGATGCTGCAGTGCTTTGTTTGGCAAAGTTGTAAATTCAAAAAGCGGCGAGAATCGGGTTGGTCGCTTACCCCAAAGCTAAGAAATTTGTAAATTAGCAAGTAGGGCGCAATATCTCCCAGCGCCCTTGTTCCATTTTCATAGCAGCGATAGTGTTGCTTGCAACTGCGAGTATCGAGAAACAACAAAAAGTCCTAAGATATACTAACAATTCGAGTTTGAGATTTTAGATTGAAGAAAGATAGATCTAAAATCCAGGATAGACAATGCGTGAACTCTGGGGTGTTTTTGTTATCTTGATTATCTGCCCTTTTTTGGGTGCATTACCGCTAATTGCCTGGATTAATCAAGCCCTTGGCAGGCGACAATTAGCAAAAGCTGGTACTGGCAATATTGGGGTGGCGGCGTCTTTCTACCACAGTGGTACGTGGGTAGGAATTTTAGCGGTACTGTCAGAAGCATTAAAGGGAATTGCTGCAGTTTTAATTTCTCGGATTTTCTTTCCTAGTGGGTCTGCTTGGGAGTTAGTAGCTTTAATCGCCTTGGTTGCAGGTCGGTACTTTGTGGGTCGAGGCGCGGGTACTACAAATGTAGTTTGGGGATTCACGGTCCACGATCCCTTAGTAGCAGTATTCGTCATGGTAGTAGCAGTTATTTGCTTTACGATTTCGCGGGATCGAATATTAGCCAAGTATGGAGTTTTGATTCTTTTTCCCATTATTGTGGGCATTTTGCACGTTGACGATTCGTTTAGAATTATTGCAGCTATTGCTCTTGCTAGCCTGTTAGGGTGGATTTACAAACAAATACCCGACGATTTAGATCTACCAGTTCAAGATGCACAACCAGAGTCACAGGCAATGTTACAGTTTTTGCGCGGCGATCGCGGCATTCTTTCTTTGGATGACGAATTAGACCCGGCGGTGGTGGGATACAAAGCAGCAAGACTATCTGAAATTAAGCGATGGGGTTATTCTGTTCCCAAAGGATGGGTACTGCCACCCCACGAAGATCCGCAAGCATTAATCGAGTTTTTACAGCCGTCGGAATTAAGTCCTTTGGTGGTGCGTTCTTCTGCGATCGGAGAAGATACCCAGCAAGCTTCCGGAGCAGGACAGTACGAGACTATCTTAAATGTTACCACTAAAGAAGGTTTGCGAAGCGCCATCGCTCAAGTGCGGGCGTCTTACAACCATCCGGTGGCAGTGCAGTACCGACGCGATCGCCACGTCAAAGAAGCTGCCATGGCAGTGTTAATTCAGCAACAAGTGCAAAGCTTGTTTTCCGGGGTAGCTTTCAGTCGCGATCCCGTCACTCAAGAACAAGATGCAGTAGTAATTGAAGCTTTAGCCGGAAGTCCAGCGCAGGTAGTTTCTGGAAAAATTACTCCAGAGCAGTATCGCGCTTTTGTAGTCGATACAGAAAACTTAGCATTAATTCAATTAGAAGGACAAGGAAGCATACCGCAACCGCTACTCAAGCAAGTTGCATATTTAAGCAGACGATTGGAAGACCGTTATTACGGAATTCCCCAGGACATCGAGTGGAGTTACGACGGACAAGCCCTTTGGATTTTGCAAGTTCGTCCGATCAGTACCATGATTCCCATTTGGACGCGTAAAATCGCCGCGGAAGTTCTTCCCGGTACAATTCGTCCCTTGACTTGGTCGATCAATCGTCCCTTAACATGCGGTGTGTGGGGAGAACTTTTTACTTTGGTGTTGGGTAAACGTGCTTCGGGATTAGATTTTAATCAAACAGCAACGCTGCACTATTCCCATGCGTATTTTAACGCTACTGTTTTAGGGCAAATTTTTCGCCGCATGGGCTTACCGCCAGAAAGCCTAGAATTTTTAACTCGGGGAGCAAAATTAAGCAAACCGCCGCTAAGTAGCACTTTGCAGAATTTACCCGGTCTGCTGCGCTTGGCGATGCGAGAATTATTTTTAGAAAGGGACTTTCAGCGCGATTACCGAAAGTATTTTTCTCCTGGGTTAGCGCAGCTATCTCGAGAATCACCGCAGCAATTGGAACCACAAAAGTTATTAGACAGAATTGACCGCATTTTAGATTTGCTGCGCCGCGCTACTTACTACAGTATTATGGCTCCCTTAAGCGTAGCCCTGCGCCAGGCCATTTTGCAAGTCAAAGACGTACAGTTAGATTACAGCCTGACACCAGAAGTGGCAGCTTTGCGATCGCTGCACGCCCTAGCTGCGAAAGCAAAAGGAAAATTTGCCAGTTCCCCAGAAGATGCAGACGCCGTATTTGCAGAAATGGCCCTTTCTCCACAAGGACAAGCAATTGTGGCAGAATTCGAACAACTGTTGCAGCGTTACGGTTATCTCAGCGAAGTTGGAACTGACATAGCCGTTCCCACTTGGAAAGAACAACCCCAAATTTTAAAGCAGTTATTCGTACAATTCATGCAGGAGGAAGAACCCCCCAAACTGCGACCCAGTCAAATCAAGAGAAAAAAAGGTTTTGTACAGCGACGGGTAGATTTAAAAGGTCGAGTTACCGAGATTTATTCCCAGCTTTTAGCTCAGTTGCGCTGGTCTTTTGTTGCTCTGGAAAAAATTTGGTTAAACTCTGGTTTGCTCAAAGAAACTGGAGATATCTTTTTTCTGGAATTTGAAGAAGTACGACGCTTGGTGGAAGGTTGCGATCCCGAGTTTGTGAAATTGTTACCAGAAATAATCGCCACCAGGCGATCGCGATTTACCCAACACAGTCAAATTCGACCGGTACCGCTTTTAGTCTACGGCAATACTCCTCCTGCTTTACCTTCTCGAGTGACTAATTTGTCTCCCGACCTTGTATTACAAGGTATTCCCGCCAGTCCCGGACAAGCGGTAGGACGGGTAAAGGTGTGGCGAAATTTACAAGCTTTGCCAGACATCGACGAGGAGACAATTTTAGTAGTACCTTATACTGACTCTGGTTGTGCTTCCTTGATGCTCAAAGTGAAAGGATTGGTTGCAGAAGCAGGAGGAAGACTTTCTCACGGCGCCATCCTGGCGCGGGAATATGGTATTCCTGCGGTTATGGATGTGCATAATGCTACATGGGTTCTGCAGGATGGGCAAAGAGTGCGCATTGATGGCACTACGGGTATTGTAGAAATATCCAACGACCTCAGACCAGAATAAACCAAAGTTTCTGTACCGTTGATGGCTAGGTATTGTTGTAGGCTAAAAACAGCTAGCTCTGGCTAGGTACAGCAATGACGATCTTATAAAGAGGGGAAAACCATGCCACACACGATTGTAACTGAAGTTTGTGAAGGTGTTGCTGATTGTGTAGACGCTTGTCCGGTTGCTTGCATTCATCCCGGTCCCGGTAAAAATATCAAGGGAACCGATTGGTATTGGATCGACTTTGCTACCTGCATTGACTGTGGTATATGCATACAAGTTTGTCCGGTAGAAGGAGCGATCGTCCCGGAAGAAAGACCAGATTTGCAAAAAACACCGTCCTAGTTTGGGAGAGAAAAGGGAAATAGGGGTTATTTCCCCGCTCCCGAATTTCGCATGCGGCTAATATCCACTTTTTACCTACCAACCCCTGACTCCGAAATCTATGAGTGCTGAGTATCTATTAGAAGTAAAAAATGTCTACGCCGGATACGTTAAAGATGCAGATATTCTCCAAGGCGTAAATTTTTGTGTTTATCCTGGGGAACTGGTAACGGTGATCGGTCCCAATGGCGCAGGGAAATCTACCTTAGCAAAAACTATTTTTGGTTTGTTGACGCCTCATACAGGTACAATCACCTTCAAAGGAGAAGATATCACCGGACTTAAGTCAAATCATATCGTCCAAAAAGGAATGTGTTACGTACCGCAACTCAAAAATGTCTTTCCTTCATTAACTGTGGAGGAAAATTTGGAAATGGGTGCTTTTGTCCGCGATGTTCCCCTCTCACCCCTGAAAGAGAAAATATTTGCAATGTTTCCCAGACTGTACGATCGCCGCAACCAGCGCGCTGGTACCCTTAGTGGAGGAGAACGCCAGATGCTAGCTATGGGTAAAGCTTTAATGTTAGAACCAAGTTTGCTGCTTTTGGATGAACCTTCTGCAGCTTTGTCCCCTATTTTGGTCACCCAAGTATTCGAGCAAATTAAAGAAATTAATCGCAAAGGTACGGCGATCGTCTTGGTAGAGCAAAACGCTCGTAAAGCTTTAGAAATGGCGCACCGGGGTTACGTTTTAGAATCGGGACGAGATGCGATCGCAGGTCCCGGTCCAGAATTGCTCAAGGATCCAAAAGTAGGGGAGCTGTATCTAGGAGCTGGAAGAGGACGTTAATTTCACAAGCTAGGAACTACTGACTGCATTTGCAATCACACCTATCAAATTCAAGTTGCCCAGAATACTGGTAGCTTGAATAACTTCCGTGGCCGTGACTCGCCCCAGGCGCGCTACCATAACAATACTGTTGCAGAAGGTTGCTAAAATCCTGGCGTCAACCACGCTGAGAATGGCGGGAGCATCGATCAACACAAGGTCGTAGGTGCATTCAAAGGTTTTCAACAGTTCCTTCATCCGCTGGGAACTTAGTAGTTTGACTGTATCTTCTGTGGCGGATCCCGCCGTCAAAACATCAATAGAGGGATGAATAGGTTGAATGTAATCTCTAAAGCAGGTATTTGCTTCATCTACCAATAATAAGGATAGTCCCCAATCATTAGAAAGGGCTAGGATTTTGTGTAGCTTTGGCTGATGCAAGTTAGCATCTATTAGCAGTACCCGACGGTGCATCCGAGCTGCACTCACTGCTAATCCCAACGCCAAAGTTGTTTTACCCTCTTGGAACGCGCTGATGTAATCATTAAGGACTTGAAGGACAGGGGAGATTTGACGATTTCTAAATTTTGGTAGGCCATGTCCAACGTTTGGTGAAAAGGCCAGGTGCTGTAAACTGGAACTGGCTTTTGTGCAAAAATTTCTGCTACTGGAGAGTTGACCGCAATGCGCCGCGGTTTGCGAACAAATCGCCACAGCGATCGCCAATCTAGCAGCGATCGCAGTTTCGGAACTGTTGCTAGTAAAGGTAGATTCGTTAATTTTTGTAACTCTTGGGAAGAATAAATAACATTGTTGGATAATCCCCATACTAAAGCAGCTGCTAACCCTATAATTGGTGCGGCGATCGCTCCTCCTAGCAAAAATAACAATTTATCTTTAACTACATACACTCCTGGTTGCGGTTCTTCTAAAACTTGCAAATCTGAATGGAGTTGAGACATTTGCAGTCCCAGGAATTGTTGTAGCTGCATCAGCTGCTTTAGTTTTTGGCGATTAGTTTCTACTTCTGGCAACAGGCTTTGGTATTGCGATACTAAGGTTGGATATTTATTGAGTTCCGAGAGGATTTGTTGTTCTGATTGCTCTAAACTTTTTTGGTGGGCACTCAGTCCTGCAATCGTTGTTTGGATGTCTGTTAATTGTTGCTTGAGTTCGGCTTTTGTTAATTCTTCTTGTCCGGATAAGGATTTTGCTGCATCTGCTGCGAGCGATCGCTTTAGCGCTTCCCAGTTTGTTGCTTGCGGGGTGGAGGTACTAGCTTTGTTGAGCAGCTGCAAAGCTAAGGATTTTTTGTCTTTGTTGTCTGCAAGAAACTGCTTGATTTCTTCCCTTAACAACTCAACTTGATTTTGGCGCTGCTGAATTAATCTTTGCACAGAAGGAAAGTTATCCGTGTAGCGTTGGCGTTGTTGAACTAGCGCTAGTTCGGTTTTTTCAATTTCATTGACCAGTGTTTGCAGGCCAAGCAATGAAGCTTTCGAAGAAGACGGTGGCGAAGTTTGAGAAGAAGTTAATTCCTTTTGAAGGTTTTGTTGGCGAGCTTGCAAGTCTTGCAATTGCGCGCGAGTTGCTTGTAACTGTCCTCTAATATCTGCTAGTGATTCTAAAAGAATTTTGCTTTGGGTTTCGGGCGCAAATAAATTATGTTTTTGGCGGAATTTTTCTAACTTTTCCTCAGCTACTTTTAAGCGCTGTTTGATGTCGGGTAGGCGATCGTTAACGAAAGCAAGAGCTTTTTCTAGGCGGTATTTCTTTTGCTCGATGCTGTCATCCCAGAACACTTTTTGCAGAGTTTGCAATACTTTTTGTGCTTTCAGGGGATCGCTAGCTGCAAAGGAAAGCTCAAACACTTGACCACCAGCAGGATCGACTTTTGTTTCTTCCTTTAATTTCTTAATAGCTAACGCCTTTTCCCGACCATTTTCTCCTTTGATTTCTTCTACTGTCAGATCGGGGTATTGAGAATGAAGCAAGTTTACAGCTTTTTGCAGCAGTTTGGAACTGAGCATCAACCTGATTTCAGGAGTGTAATCCAGTGCTTCTAATGTCATTAAAGTTAAATTTTTATCTAAATTTTCTGGCATCACACTTAGCTTTTCTTTGGCGCGGAGATCGGAGTTGATTAATATTTGCATAGAGCTGCGGTAAGTTGGTTCCCCGCGGAAAGCTAAAAAGCCTGTAACAGATATAACTGCACAGGAAATACCCGCTATTAAAAAGCGCTTTTGCCAAACAATTGTAGAGATTTTTTTGGAATCAACAGTGTTTGTTTGGGGGGAAATAACCAGTTGTCCTCGCTCCAGACTAGTGTTAATCACTCTCAAAATCTCCTCATGAATAGAGCTAAATAATTTGGTTATTTTAAAAGAAAAGTACCTGTCAATTAGGCAAAATGCCAAAATCTTGTTAATACCAAAGGTAAAACAATCAGTTTAATCCAATTATCCTGCCCTTGGAGATGCAAGTTAGCACTCTACATCATAAATTTAAAAAATCTTGTCTCAGCTATATTTAACTGGATTTGGTTTCTCTGTAAATAGATATGCAACCAAGTCGTTGATATTTTATACATTCATTCTACTGAAAATCGGGAACTAAGTTTCGTTTTGGCAATTGCTTGCCATAATTTAGTTCCTATCAATCGCAAGTGAGGCTGCTGTTGATTAATTTTATAGTTGTTTTTAGTTTTTATACAAAATTGTTGGCGGTAAATATGTATAAAAATTGTAGCTAAATATGGGAAATATTTTCCTTCCCAAGCTCATTATCTACTAAAAACTACTAAAAAAATGTATAATTTAGGTATAAGTAATTCGGTAATTAAAAATTATCCTGTATAAAAGAAATCCATTTTCTTTCTATTTAGTTGCGAGCGCTCAGCTTGATTGGGAAGCGCCAAGTTTGTTTAACTGTACATTTCGCCGTCTGGGAACTTCGTAGGTCATAAAATCGTAAGCCATATCAGTATTGGGGAAAATAGCACGAGCTTCATAAAGCAGATCCTTTAATTCGATTGGATTGCCGGGAGCATAGCGGGGGCTAAAATGAGTGATGAGCAGGCGGTGTGCTCCAGCTGCTAAAGCGGTTTGAGCAGCCATTGTGGATGTGGAGTGCAACCGCTCAAAGGCCAGCTGTGTATCTTGGTGAGAAAAAGTTGCTTCGTGGATCAACACATCTGCATCTCGTGCTAATTCGACTGCATTTTCACAATAAATAGTGTCTGTGCAGTAGGCGATTTTGCGTCCAATTTCGGTTGGTCCGCAAAATTCTGCACCATGAAACACTCGTCCATCCGGTAGCTGTACGGTTTCGCCTCGTTTGAGCTGACCGTAAACGCGACCGGGGGGAATTTGCATTTCCTTTGCTTTTTCGATATCGAAAGGTCCGGGTCGGTCTTTTTCAGCAACACGATAACCGAAGGTTGTGATGCGGTGGTGCAGCAAGTTGCAGCTAACTATGAATTCCGAGTCTTCGTAAATTACGCCGGGACGTATGGCGTGAACTTTGACGGGAAAGGAAAAGCGAGTGTGGGAATAACGCAAACCTGCTTGCAGGTATTCATTTAATCCAGGGGGTCCGTAAATGTCAATTTGTTCTACATTTCCTGACAAGCTGCAGCTAGCAAGAAGACCCATCAAACCGAAGATGTGATCGCCATGCATGTGGGTGATAAATATTCGCGAGATTTGACTGCTTTTGAGGTCACTGCGTAAAAGTTGATGTTGAGTACCCTCACCACAGTCAAATAACCACAATTGTGCTTTTTGGGGTAGTTTCAGAGCAACACTAGAAACATTGCGCGATCGCGTGGGTACACCGGAACTTGTCCCTAAAAATGTTATCTGCACAGCGTTATATCTGCCTTTATCCTACTTGATTGGGCTTTCTATTAATATAGTGGCACGGGAAAGCCTGAAAAATACTCTACTACTACTTCTACTACTAAAGTAGCGCCTCAAAAAAAGCTTGCTAGCGCCACAGTTTTTTGATAAGTGATGTTATTATGACATCCATAAGTGTGCGATGGTGCCAAAACAACTAAGCAATCTAGTGGACAATAGCTGCAGCAAAGTCTGTAGGTGGTTCCTTGTGTGCAACCGGTCCATCGACGCCACAAACAAAGTTAAATCAACAACTGGAAAACAACAGTGCAACCAAAGCAGCGTCAAAGACTAGATCGAACTCAACGTTGGACATTTCCGCAGCTATTTGGACTAGTAAGACGCAATCCCTTTGTCATTTCCCGTTGGGTTCTGCGTTGGGTAGCTTTGGGAACTGGAGGCGGGTTATTTGCCGCTTTGTATTGGAATGTTTTAGAGTTGATTACTCACGGACTGCAAAAATTTGCAGGTTACAGTCTTTTGCTAGTAATGCCACTTGCTGGTTTGCTTGTGGGTTTAATCATTCATTTTCTGGGAAATCCTGGTGAAATTGGCGTTATCGTTGATAATATTCATTTTCGCCACGGAAGGCTGGATACTCGCAAAAATCCCTCCATGATTTTGGCTTCTTTAGTGAGTATATCGGCAGGTGGCAGTGCTGGTCCCGAAGCACCTTTGGTACAGGTAACAGGATCGTTTGGTACTTGGTTTGCCGATCGCCTGCAGCTGCAAGGTCACGAGGTACGGACTTTAAGTTTAGCAGGAATGGCAGCAGGTTTTACTGCCTTGTTTGGTTCGCCCCTGGGCGGAGCCATGTTTGCTTTAGAGATTTTACACCACGAACACGTTCTCGAGTACTACGAAGCACTCATGCCTGCTATTGTTTCAAGTTGTGCTAGTTATGTTGTCTTTGCTTTAATTACACATTTGGGAATTGCACCGACATGGACTTTTCCCCAGTACACCCTAGAAAACATAGATGATTTTGCTTGGGCTGTTTTATTTGGGATTGTTGGAGCATTAGCAGGGTGGGTATTTATTGGTATTTTTCACGGATGCGATCGCTTGTTCGCCCGCATTTCCGGACCGATTTATTTGCGTACAACTATAGCGGGACTGGCTTTGGGCATTTTAGCATTTGTGTTGCCTTTAACTCGTTATTTTGGACACGAACAATTAGAAGAAGTTATTACTACTAGCTTTTCAGGTGTATTTTTGTTGAGCTTAGCCTTAGGGAAAATGTTTTCTATTGCCTTTACAGTCACGGGGGGATGGCGGGGTGGATTTATTATTCCCTTATTTTTTACAGGTGCTTGTGTAGGAAAGGCGATCGCCGTTTTTATTGCCGGAATCAATCCTTCTTTAGCTATGATTTGTACCATGGCAGCTATTAATGCGGCGGTTACGCGCACGCCTGTCAGCACTACTCTACTGCTGTCAAAACTTACTAATTTTGCTCCCTTAACTCCTATTTTATTTGCTAGTTTGATGGGTTTTTTCCTGGCTCCGAAAGTTCCCTTAATTTTATCTCAGCTGAAGTCGGAAAAAGATGCTTCTTAAAGGTTTGATAATTTTTTCCAAGGTGAATTCTGTAGAAAATTAGTAACCAGAGTTAAAAAAATCCTCGCCCAACCTACGAAAAAGTAACTATGACAACTTTTTATAGTTTTAATTAGAAATTCTTGAGAGTAGCAATCGACTCAGTGAGAGAAAATGCTTTTTACTTTGGTAGTTTTGAAAGTATTTTTTTGTGTTTTCAAAAAGTAAATTTAGCCAGGAATTTGTAGAAGGAAGTTGAGAGTTTTTATTTGCAGTCAAAAAAGGCTAAGATGTGCTAAAATTAAAAGGAATTACGGCAATTATTCGAAATAGATAGAGAATAATTTGGCTTTAATTGTTAAAAGTAATCGTTCTTGGAGCTTTTTAGGTTATGGCAACCTCTCAGGAGAGGATTATCCCCACGGATCTGCGGAACGAAATGTCCAGGTCTTACCTGGAATATGCCATGAGCGTGATTGTAGGTCGGGCGCTACCAGATGCGAGGGATGGTCTGAAACCTGTACACAGGCGGATTCTCTACGCCATGCACGAGTTGGGGTTGACCGCAGATCGCCCTTTTCGTAAATGTGCCCGTGTAGTAGGGGAAGTTCTGGGTAAATATCACCCCCACGGGGATACAGCTGTATACGACGCTTTGGTGCGGATGGCGCAGGATTTTTCGATGAGAGCGCCTTTAATAGAAGGGCACGGTAACTTTGGCTCCATAGATAACGATCCGCCCGCGGCAATGCGTTATACCGAGTGTCGCTTACAAGCTTTAACCAGCGATGCTTTGTTACAAGACATAGAATCAGAAACTGTAGACTTTGTCAATAACTTTGACGGTTCTCAGCAAGAGCCCACGGTACTGCCAGCGCGAATTCCGCAATTATTGTTAAACGGTTCTTCTGGGATAGCCGTGGGGATGGCGACTAACATTCCGCCCCACAACTTAGGTGAATTAATAGATGGGTTGGTGGCGCTAATTGGTAATCCAGAAATTACCGACACGCAATTAATGCAGTACATTCCTGGTCCGGACTTTCCGACGGGAGGTCAAATTATCGGTACGGCGGCAATTAAAGAAGCTTACACCACGGGGCGCGGTTCGATTACCATGCGCGGTGTAGCAAGTATAGAAACTATTCAACAACGGGGAAGACCGGAACGGGAAGCAATCATTATCACGGAATTACCTTATCAAACAAACAAGGCAGCGTTAATTGAGAAGATAGCGGAATTAGTAAACGAAAAGAAAATCGAGGGAATTGCCGATATTCGGGATGAAAGCGATCGCGAAGGAATGCGAATAGTCATCGAACTCAAGCGCGATGCATTTCCCAAAGTAGTGCTCAATAACCTCTACAAACAAACGCCACTGCAAGCTAACTTTGGAGCCAACATGCTAGCGTTGGTAAATGGCGAACCCCAAGTACTAACGCTCAAGCAATTTTTACAAGTATTTTTGGATTTTCGCATCGCCGCAATTACCAGACGCACGCAGTACGAATTGCGCAAAGCAGAAGAACGGGATCGCATCTTACAAGGATTGTTGATAGCCCTTGCCCATCTGGATGCAATTATCGCCTTGATTCGCCATGCTGCCGACACGCCATCAGCAAAAGGAGAGTTAATCGCAACTTACGGACTTTCAGAAGCGCAAGCGGATGCCATTTTACAGATGCAGCTGCGGCGGTTAACGGCCTTAGAAGCTGATAAAATTCGTCTCGAGCACGAAGAACTACAAGCGCAGATTGCTGACTTGAAAGATATTTTGGCGCGGCGAGAGCGAGTATTGCAAATTATAGAAACAGAAGTCAAGCAAATCAAGGAAAAGTACGCCACCCCACGCCGTACCACGATCGTGCACGGTGAGGGAGAATTAGAAGAAACAGACTTGATCGCCAATGACAAAGCAGTCATTTTGTTAACGGAGCAAGGTTACATCAAGCGCATGCCAGTTAATACCTTTGAAGCTCAAAGTCGTGCTACCAGAGGTAAAGCTGCAGCAAAGGTCAAAGAAGATGACGGCGTAGAGCACTTTTTGAGTTGCTGCGATCACGACAGTCTTTTATTCTTTAGCGATCGCGGCGTGGTTTACTGTTTGAAAGCCTATCAAATTCCCGTAGGTTCCCGTAACAGTCGCGGCACACCAATTGTACAAATGTTACCAATTCCCAAAGAGGAAAAAATCACCTCTATAGTACCGGTGAGCGAGTTTACAAGTGACGAATACCTAGTCATGCTCACCAAAGGCGGTAACATCAAGAAAACGGACTTAACAGCCTTTAGCAACATTCGTGCCAATGGTTTAATAGCCATTTGTTTAGAAGAAGGCGACCAGCTGCGCTGGGTACGGCGAGCAAAAGAAGAAGACAGCGTGATCGTGGGTTCGCGCCAGGGAATGGCAATTCATTTTCGCTGCGATCGCGAACAGTTGCGTCCTTTAGGTCGCGCTACCCGAGGCGTCAAAGCCATGAAACTGCGGGAAGGCGACGAACTAGTAGGTATGGACATTTTGCCCGCAGCAATTCTTAACAACTTAACTCCCGTTCCGGAGTCAGAAATCGAAGACCCAGAAATAGAAGATAGCGAAAACGAAGAATCTGCAGAAGTACCGGGGAACGGCGATCGCGGACCTTGGGTGCTGGTAATTACCGTAGGAGGATACGGTAAACGCGTACCGGTAGCTCAGTTTCGCTTGCAAAATCGTGCCGGTCAGGGTTTAATGGCAACTAAATTCAAAAACAGAAAAATCAAAGATCAACTAGCAGCTTTGCACATCGTCAACAGCGACGACGAAGTCATGATGGTCACCAGCCGCGGTATTATCATACGACAGGCAGTAAATGCCATTTCCGTGCAATCGCGTTCTGCAACCGGAGTGCGCTTGCAGCGCTTGGATGAAGACGATGCGATCACGGGAGTAGCAATAGTTCCTCCTGATTCCGGGAATGCAGCAGAAGCAGATTAAACAAAGACTTGGGAAAACAGCAACAAGGTGGCGAGACTTTGTCGCTAACCTTGCCATCGCCCTGGGCGGGGGAATTTTGATGGGGCTAACAGTAGCGCCTGCAAACGCTTGGTTTTTAGCTTGGTTTGCTCTCGCCTTTTTATGGGTACCGATCGTCAACTGCGGGCGCCAACCATCTGTAGCGGTACTTTCTCTAGTTTGGGGAATTGGTTACCACGGTACGGCTTTGTTTTGGATAACGGGAATTCACCCCATGACTTGGATGGGAGTTCCGTGGTTGGCAAGTTTAGCAATAGCCTTATTTTGCTGGCTGTTTATTACCCTGTGGGGAGCAGCGTTAGTGGCGCTGTGGGCTAGTGGTTTGGCGGCGATTGCATCAAAACAAGACAGAAAAAACAACCCCGAGGACAAAGGAAATTTTTCTCCCTTCGCTCGCGTTGTTGTGGGTACAGCTTTGTGGTGCGCCCTAGAAGCCCTTTGGAGTACCGGTCCTTTGTGGTGGAGTTCTCTTGCTTACACCCAAAGTCCGCATAATTTGGTAATTTTACACTTGAGTCAACTAACCGGCCCCACTGCGGTAACAGCAGCAATTGTCGCAGTCAACGGCTTAATTGCAGAAGCTTGGCTTTATCACCCAAAGCCAAAGAATTCCGGACACCCTTTGCATTCTTGGTGGTTCGTTAACAAATACTTATTCCTCGCCCCAGCAGTACTGATTAGCCTCCACACTATGGGTTGTATTTTATACACACGTCCCCTTCTTCAACCGCCCCAAGCAGCATTAAAAGTAGGAATTATTCAAGGTAACATTCCCAACAAAATCAAACTTTATCCAGAAGGATTGCGTCGAGCGATCGCAGGCTATACCAACGGCTATTTGACTTTAGCAGCGCAAGGCGTAGATGCAGTGCTGACTCCAGAAGGAGCTTTACTTTTTTTCAGCCTGAGATCGTACGCAGTTCTTTAGTAGCAGCAGTACGAGAAAAAGGTGTAGTAGCTTGGATCGGCGGTTTTGGCAGCAAAGGACGCAGCTACACAAACAGTTTATTTACCATTACAGGCGATGGTCAAATTTTTAGCCGCTACGACAAATCGAAATTAGTACCTATCGGTGAATACATTCCCTGGGAAAATGTTTTAGGCGGTATTATTCGCCGCCTTTCACCACTAGACGAACACCAAGTTCCCGGTTCGCCAAAGCAAGTGTTTGCTACTCCCTTTGGTCGAGCGATCGTTGGCATTTGTTACGAATCTGCATTTTCTGAAGTTTTCCGCCGTCAAGCTGCAAGCGGTGGATTATTTATACTCAGTTCCTCCAACGATGCTCACTACAGTGCGTCCATGCCAGCACAGCACCACGCTCAAGATATCATGCGGGCAATAGAAACCGATAGATGGGCGGTGCGAGCGACAAACACGGGATATTCGGCCTTTGTAGATCCCCACGGTCGAACAGTGTGGATATCCGGACACAACACCTACGAAATTCACGCCGAAACAATTTACCGGCGCCAAACACAAACTTTGTACGTGCGCTGGGGTGATTGGCTAACGCCATTACTGCTGGTATCTGCTGCAGGAGTGTACTTAGCGAGCTGGTATCGGTTCTCTCACACAGGAAGTCGGACCACCAATATCAGGATAAATCGCTAAAGTGTGATATTCTGGCGCGCTATCACTGTAAAGAATGCGAAAAGTATATAATTTGTTTTGCCCTTGCCGTTCGGTAACTACTGTTAAAAGCGTATTTTTAACATTAGGAATCCCAGGAATTTTCAGTTTTTTAATGCGTCTGAGTTGAATAACATTCGCACCTGAGTTTTTGCAATCTTCAACATTAGCATTGCGTTCTTGACCGAACTGCATGCACATGGGACCATCAAAATCCATCACTACCTGGGTAGGATCGTTTAACCAAACTTTTTTAATTATTTCTCCCGCCGGAATAAAACTTAAATTTGTTCCTTGTTGGTAGGAAACAGTAATAGTAGGTATTGCTCCTCCTAAACCCTGTGCTTGACAAGAAAACATAGAACGAAGAACGGCATTGCTGGCCGCAGCACGACCTGCTAAAAGTAAAATTGCAGCCGCAAAAGCCGTAGAAGTCAAATGTAGATATGGAATTTTGACAAGCAAGTTAATTTTGCGTTTCATGGCTGCATTCCACCCTGGAGGATGAACGAACTTTTAACACGACTGACGACGAATCTTGGCTTGTGAAAAAAAGAATTTCTATGGCTTATAGCTGCAGACTTTGATTGACGTACACTTCCACTTCCTTACCTGCTGGTAAAAACCAAATATTACTGCGTTGCATCATTTGGGAGATAGCTTGTTGGTTGCGCTGGCTAATTTGGGGAACTACCGTTCTGACTCCACCTTCTAAAATTCCAGCTAGGATATTGCGCCGGGGATTAGAGTTGGTCACAATAGTGCTACCACCACTGTAGGTAACTTGTGATTCTGTACGGTTAAATAATTCCGCTGCTTTCCCAATACCTCCCAAGACAAATTGTCCAGCATCCATTCCCAAAACAGATCCTCTGTTGGAAAATTGACTGGCTACCAAAGGTTTTCCTTCGGGAGCATTGATGAGCAAGGCATTTTCCGGTAGGCTTCTTTCTACAAGGTTGCCGTTATTTTGCATGATTACTTTCACTACATTTAACTGCAACAAACCTTGGTCGGAAAGAGAATTAATTTCTGTTAATAACTCTGTTTTTGCAGGCAATACAACGGAACCGTCCACCGCTTTTAAGGGTTCTTTCAAACGCACGACAAATAGGTTTTTTCTGTCTTCTTTTCTACTGCTGTTTGTCGCTCTGGTCGTTTCGCCAAAGACAGCTGTTGCTAATACAGCTTTGACACTAGTCCCTACCGCTACAGATTTCAAACTGCGCCGTGCTTGGCTGAATGTAGAAGTTTCTGGTGCTGGGGTTGGTCTTGGTCGAGGATTTCTCAACAAAGGCTGTACTCTGTTAGTTGCTACAGATTCCGGTTGTGCAACAGAAGGAGCGATGCTGGTTGCAGTAGGTGTGCGTGCAACAGCAACTTGACCGTAGCTACCTAATTTTGCCAGTCTCGCCCATTCCTCTAGAGGATCTGGTGTTGATTTAACGGTGACTGGAGTAACTGGTTTGGCGATCGCTACTGGCGATGGCGGTGGGGATGGCGGTAATGCTGGTGGTATCATGGCTGGCGTTGGAGTTGGCGATATTCGCAAAGGAGGGCGTTCTACCGGTACAACCTTGGTAATGTACACGGTTCGTACGGGTGTGGGCGTTTTTGTTAGTGCTGGTGTTGGTGAAATTGGTTTAACTGCTGCTGGGGGAGCGGTTCTGAGTTTTTGTTGTGCTAGTTTGATTGCCTGTGCTTGTTCTGCAAGGGCTAATTTAGTTTTGAGAGTTTCTACCTCTGTTTGTAGTTGTTCTAAGCTAGATGCTGGTGTGGGAAGCGATCGCGTTTGGGGAGCAACAAGATTGTTTTTTTTGGGTTTATTGCTAGTTCCGCTCATTAACTGCGTTAAAAACAAGCCAGCTACCAGTACTACCATGAACGTACCGGCTCCTACTAAAGCTAACTTAGCAAAGGGATTGGAAGAAAGGGACTGCTCGGTCGCTTCTGACGGTGCTGATGTTTTTGGAGGAGGTTGCAAGCTGGGGGAATCCTCTGGTTGTTCTGTATTTTGAACCGCAACTTCTTCTTCCTCAAAACCAACTAATTTTGCCATTCGCAATTCCCAATCGGAAAAATCCATTTCTGATTGGTAATTTTCCTTAGTAGCATCTGCGAAATTTTCGCGGGTATTCTCTGAGGTAATTGAATATAAATTCATAATTTCCGCGCCACTTTAACTTCCAGAACAATTGTTATCTTGTCGCTCGCATATATCTGAAATTTCCAACCTAGCTTCACCCAAGCGGTAGGCTGCTACATGCCAAGGAAGGGGCAAATCAGGTAGGGAAGTCACTTGTGTATCCGTCGCTTTGACTATAATTTGTTTCGAAAATGGTACAGACTTTCCCAAGCGATCGGAATTACTAAAAATTAATTGATGGGCTATCATTTCTACTTTCCATTTGCCTTCACCTATTTTAGTAGGTTGAGAAATTTTTTGTACAATCAATACACTTTCTGAACCTCCATTGGGAAATTTATTTGCTGAATTAACATTCATGATTTCTGATTGCAATTTTTGCTTGGCACTAGCAGCAAGCAATTGGGAACTAATTTCCCATACTGTTTCTGGCGGCTGTTGTTTTGACCAGGTCAACATCAAGGTCATCGTTTGACCTACAAAACGCCTAATTGTCTCTGGATAGCGTTCTAAATTGGGAGTGGGATTTACCGTTATGGCGTTACCATCCACAAGTTGAACCAGGCTCTGAGGCGTTAAGTGCCGACTTAACTGCTGCAACAACGACCAGTGGAACATCAGTAGCAACAAGGTAATAAGGTGCAAACCAAATGTTCCGACAGCAAACAGGGGTAAGATATTTTTTTGATGATTTTTTCTCGGAATTAACTGCATTAATAATTAGCCCGGAAATTGCATCTCTTTACTACTTTTAATCAATGGGGAAATCAGCGCGTGAATTTTTCTATAGCTTGATTGTTTCCACACTGTTGTAGTTGATTGGAATTGAGATTATTATCTTCATCCAGCAAGCACAAATTTCGCATTTCATAAATCTCTAACCTCTCGCTTCGGATACTATAAATTGCTTTTTGCAGAACACTGACGTTATTGGCTAGGGGATAAGGAAAATAATCTACAGTACGGACGAGTAAATCTTTATTAAACGGAATGATAATTTTTCTGTTATCTGCTTGTTTTTTTTGAATCAGATCGGCAACCATACCAACTCGCCACTTTCCAGGCGCAATTTTTTGGGGAGGATAAACCCGCTTGATAATTATTTGCGCTGACATTGCTTGCTTGGGGTCGCGAGCAAACACTTCTGGTGGTGTCATAGCTGCGATTTCGCTTAAAAAACCTTTGCGAAAGTCTTCCGAGAGAGCGAAGCTAGCGATCCAACTGCTAGTAGTAACTTTTTGGCTGATACCTTGTGGTGTTTTAATCAAAATTCCTAAATCTGGTTTGGGTTTTGTGACTTCTTCGATGTTTTGTGGTGGAAGTGTTCCAGACCAGTTAAACATGGATGCGATCGTTTTACTAACGAATTGGCGAATTGCTTCTGGGTTGGTTTCGGTATCATCTACTGCAGCTACTGGTTGACCATCTACCAATTGCACGAAGGAAGGGGGTTTTCGCAAACTGAGCTGGCGAATGGTTAAGCCTTGCAACATCAAAAAAAAATAAAGTCAATGCATGTAAACCGAAGGTAGCAATGGCAAAAGTTGTCAACAAGCTTACCGTTCGTTGTTGTTTTTGTAATAAACGCACCATTTACCCCTCTTTGTTGCTAGTAGTTATATTCTTTCCCTCAGCCAATAGGTAGTGTTTCCGATGGCGTTGAACACTGCAAATCCCCCAGCACCAGCCAAAAGTAAAGATAATATCGGTGCTAAAATCCCCAAAAAAATCATGAACCACATCAAGTCAGGGTCGGCGTTAGCATCTTCTCCAGGACCGTTGACAATGACTGTAGCTGTGAGCACAGCAATAATGTTAAAGGAAATTTTGGCAATTCCTAAAGATAAAAATCCCGTCAGCCACGCGAAAATTGGTTTTCCAGCTACGGGTAACAAAGAACCACCCACTGCTAAGGGACCTAAAGCTGCTACAAGCAGCATAGTGGCTTCGATTAAATTCTGGAAAGCGTACTGTAAGGAAATTAAAAAGTTTTTGATACTAGTTTCTATTGTCGAACCCAACAGAGAATTAAATGAACTTTCTGATACGTTACCAGTACCGTAGGCGATCTGATTGAATTTATTTTCCAGTTTGCCGATCCAAGTTTTATCTCCGTATAAATTTCTATACTCTTGCCACAGCATCTCTATTTTTTCTCTGGCTCTAATAAAGCATTGAGTTTGCTGTTCGCCGGTCAGTGATTGACAAGGACGCAGTGTGGCGCCAGCTACTTCTTCTGCAACACCCATATTTAATGCTTGCTGGTAATTTTTATTTGCATCAGCTGCAGTTACTACTTGTTGGTTAACCGTGTTGAGAAAATTCCGCGCTCCCAGGGTGAGATTTGCCAATACACTACCATTTCCTGTATTAGTTAATAGCAATACTACTACAAAAGGCCATATCAACGCTGAAAGAGGACGGGAATACTCGCTGTAGATAACGTCTTTGAGCCATTGCATCATAAAAAACAATAAAGTTCCCACGGCAAAAAATACGCCTAAATTTGTCAGCGCTTTATATAAATTTTCACCCTCATTATTTTGTAATAAATCTATCCATTGTTTGTCCCAGCTTTCGGCAATAGTTTTAGCAGTGGAAACACCACGATCGAGAACATCGTTAATACCAACTTCTGCCAAAAAAATGACATTTCCCAACAGCATTTTCATTTCTCGTTCGCAATGATTATTTTTCCAATTCTCTTCCAAACAAATCACTTTGAGCAGCTGTGCGCAAAAGTCTTGCTGCTTCAGCAGATGTGTCAACTCGGCGAGCGCGATTAGACTCTTCTATTTGCTGGGAAATATTAGCTAAATTCAGGTTGGAATACAGCAAGAATTGATTCGTCTGCATAGTTTGACCTAGCATTTCTGCCATCATCTTTGATTGTTCTTGTTGAATTTTGACGCTTTGGAGCTGGGTTAAACCTAAAAAGGAAGAAAGGAAATTAGCAGCGCCGGTGGCTTGACCTATATTTGCTAAAGCTTGATTTTTTAAATTTTCTAGTTGTCCCTCAAGGGGCTCGGTTTCACTGGTCAAACCTGCTATTTTTTTCACCGATTCTTCGATATTTTCTAATTTAGTTTTCCATCTGATTTGCCCGTCTGTACCTAGAGCGCTGGCTACTGCGCTGCGAGTTATCAGGCGATTGATTTCATGACCTGCTAAATTGGCTCTGACAGTGGGATTGTTATCGAATTTGTCCGAGACATAGTACCAAATCATGCTATCACGAATACTTTTTTCTGTGGTGATGGGGTTGGGTATATTTAAGGCTCCGGTGGCGTTATTAATTGCACTTTGAGCTTCTGGTTCTATCGGTTTTAATGTGTCTGTAAGATTGTTGGCGAGATAGGTTTGTAAATCTCCTGCATAGGATTGAAAATCACTCCAGACTGCTCCTAATTGTGCAGCTGCTGGTAAAAGCATCACCAAGGTCATAGAAACAGTTAAAAGAGTTGTTTTTTTCATATATTTCTAGTTGCCAAAGCAGATGTTATTTGAGGTGAGAGGAAGAATTTATGAACCGCGCAAGGAAGCAACGAGCTGGCGTGCAAATTTAGAAATTGCTTCATATTTGTCGCTGTATTGTTGCATGGTTTTTTGACGTGCGGCTTGTTCTTGGGGATTGTTAGCAACTACGGCTAATTGTTCGTAACCTGGGTAGTAGCGGCAAAAGGTGTAAATGCCGTTATCATCTAACAGCCATTGACTGTAAATACCTTCTTTGCGAGGGAAAAAACTTTCAGAAGCATTGCGAGCAATAATTTCGCGGGGGTATTTTAAGATTTCTTGGAAACTGTCGACTGCAACTGGTTGAATGCGTCCTATTAATCGTGTAGTCAAGTTTTGTAAAATTTTTGATGCGGCTTTGGATTTGGCGATGGTGTCGGGGTCTTGTGCTGATAGAATAACTCTGATTCCAGCTTTGGCTCCGTTGGCACAAATTCTGCCTACTAAGTCAGATATTTGGTCAAATTCAAATAAAATGGGTGCTTCATCGATAAAGAATATTGAAGCTGGGCTGCTTAATGCACGTCGCAGTGCTGCTGAGTAAGCACTTAAGGACAGTATGGCTGCGTCTTCGCTGTCTGAGAGATTTCTAAGAGCAAACACCAACAATTGTGCGTCGGTAGGAAAGCTAGAGGGAGCAGAGATGGCTTTACCGACTCGACTAGAAAGCCAAAATCGCAGGCGTAGCTGAATTTGGTTAAGAGCATCTTCAACTCTGCTGCCAATGGAATCCAACTGCAAGTATTCTGGTGAGCAGAAATAGAGAAAATCGTGTAATGTGGGGGTTTTTTGCCATGCTAGGGAGCCAAATCCTCCTTTCATCGCTTCTAAGTATCGTTGCTTGATGTTTTCGTTGGTAAAAAAGGCTCCCAAGGCGAGGTTGAGGAGCGATCGCACTGTTTGCGAAAGCAGCTGGTTTTCGCTTTTGCTACCCAGAACCATGGTCATTAAGGCTGATTCTAAAAAGGAGATGTAGTCGAGCATGCGATCGCGCTGTTGTTCGGAACTCAAAAGGCGCAAATCTGGCTGTTCAAACAAGTTATTCGATTGTTTGGAAATATCAAAGTAAGCTCCATTGCTTTCCATGAATTCGGTGTAGTCGGTGAAGGTAGATGTACCGTCAGGTTTGGGAAAATCTAGGGCGACTACAGGAATTTTATGTGCTAAAGCTTGGGTTAAAATTCCCGATACCAACACTGACTTTCCAGCGCGAGTTGTTGCAAACAGTGCTAAATTTTTGTGCTGGTTAAACAAATCCAGGTGGATGGGCGTTCCTCCTTCTTCAGCTATTAATTCAAAACCTTGGCGATCGCCTTCTCTGGTTAGTACCAAAGGTATTAATCCCGGTACTTCTGTTGTTAAATACAGCTGGCGGCGATTGAAAGGTTTTGCTAACAAACCTTCCCAAACGATTGGCAGAGTTTGCAGCCAAATTTTCCAAGCGTATTCCGTTTCCCTAATTACTTTGGCTGGACGCTGAAAACAGTTTTCAATATATCTTGTTGCTTCGTCTAATTTTTCTACAGTAGGGCGATGCACTAAAATGGCAATTCCTACATAAATCGGTACAGCTCCTTCATATATTTGCTCTTGTGCTGCTACCGATTTTTTCAGCTTTAATTGCGCACCAACATCTATTGTTTTATTTTTTTCTCGCGCTAGTGCAGCAGTGACATTTGATTGTTTCAGTACTCGTTGCAGAGTTGTTTTCACTATGGCTGGGTTTGCTGCGGTCAGCTGACAAAAAATTTCTGTATCTACTACAGTTTCTCTTGCTAGTAGTTCCCACAAATAACGCAGTTGACTAGCTTTATTCGGCCAGCCACCGGGTTTTTCCAAAAATGTCAGTGCTCCGATATAGTTATTTTTCACCTTTACCCAGCGGCGATCGGCGCAAGGTACACCAGACTCCACTAGCAAAGTTGTGCTGTGAATATTTTCTACGAGTAATTTGATGCTGGCTAAATCTGAATAAACCTGTTCGTGCAGTCCTTTTTCATCTAAAGTTATTAATTGCGGAATTTCTATTGGCTGCGTATCGTTAAATCTTCTCCAAATTTCTCCCCACAGCTGTTCCGCATTCATGGGCTTGATATCCAATCCCATTTTGTTAGATAAAAGTTGTTCCCAGCGACAAAAGCCATTTTTATAAGCATTGACGATAATATTTTCCAGCCGCTGGTTTTCCACTTCTGCAAAGTCGCCTTTGAATTTCGACCACCATAATTCTCCTTTGGCTAGCAGTTTCTCTATCCAATCATCTGTATTGCTTGCCTCTGGTTCAACTGTATAAGTAACATAAATTCTGAGAAATTTCGGCTTGCGAATTCCCAAACGAGTTAATTCTTGTACCCTCGCTCGTTCTGACATTAATAAGTACTTTATGTCTGGTGATGGCGTACTCTTGATTAAAGCAGCCAGTTCTTTTTGGCGCTGTTTATCTGAACTAAAAGACCCCAAATGTAAGGTTATTCTTTCTCCATTGGGGATATCTTTTAAACCAGCTTCAAGATTGCTGAAAATAGTATCTATTTGTTCCGCTCTTAAAGTAGTATGAATTCCTCGACATTCAAAACCAAAAACAAAGCAGAATCTATCTTTTTGAGTTCCTTTTGTCAAAATATAAGCACCAATATCGCGTTCGTTCAGTGCTACACGCAGCATTGTCGCCAGGTGTAAAGCATCTTCAAACGGTGTTAATCTTGTTTCACTTCCTGCGATACCGACGCTTCTTTTTCCGATTTTTTGTTTCATAGCTCATTTCCAGCAAGCTTTGATACCGAGCAAATCCCCTAGTCCAACTGGGTACTCCGATAAATTTGCTTAAAAAGCGCCAACTCCTACCACCTGTTAATATCCACCATGTCGCCATTCCCCACGCAGCAATCAGTAATGTCCAAAGCCATTTGTGGAACTCGTCTGCAAATAAACCACCAAAAATGCCATTAACTACAAAGTAGGAAGTTAAGGCTATGACTGTCCAAGGTAAAACTTGGTCAGCTGGAATAGGTCCTAATGAAGGTTGAGTTCCTAAAATTTGATTGACAGGTCGAAATTCTTTGTCTGGCTCTTGCGACATAGCTAAATATCTAAATTTTTCCTGACTTTAAATAGATAAGTTATTTATTGCTATCACCAATCACGAAACCTGTGAGGACGTCAGCAACAGTGACGGCAACGACTACCAATAAGGGGGTTCTAGCCACACTTTGCCAATCTTCGTCTTTACGAACTGCATTGATCACACCAATTAGAGAAACGGCAATATACAACAAGTAAAGTGCTCGTAAAACGTTGAAGATTAAACTCACTGCTGCTTGAGTGTTGCTATCTCCTCCCGTACCTTGGGTTAAGTTGTTTTTAAAAAAGTCTTCAGCTTTTCTAAAGAATTGTGCTTGGGCTGGGTTTGCAAAATAGTCTAACCAAAATGCGCAAAAGATAATAGCAACTGCAAATATTTGCAACAACAGAAGGGTTCTTTTGGGTAAACTTACTTGCTGTCCTATTTGTTGGATTACCACTGCTATCAAGCTACCAAACAGCAAACAAAACAACAGCAGAGGACTTTTCAAACTGACAGCAGCAAGCAAAACTCCGCAGGCAATTAAAAATGGTAATGATTCTAACAAATTCACCCAACCGCACTCCAGTATTTTTCCGATCCTGAAAGCAATTATTGTGACATTGCTAGGAATGACTCTGAAAAACCTAAAGTTATGGGGAAATCGTCGATACATTTGTAAATTTCCTTATAGCTTCTTTAAATTATCAGTTGGTTAATGTATCATGTTTTTAACAGAATTTAACATAGTTGTGATTACTTTTAATTGATTTAACATTACTTGCGCTCGAGAGCAAGAAATTTTCCAAGTAGGGTTTGGGTGAAGGCAACCCTAAATATTGTAAACATCTTTTGACTCATGAGCTTTACTGAAATATAAAGTCTTTTTCTTGTGTGTGTTCTCCTGGCATTAGTTTATTATCTTACCTTTTGCCTCAAGGAGGTGGCAGACATTGAATTGAGTGGGAATATCAATGAAATTCTCTAGAAGTTACGCGATTAATTGAAAGTAGAACTAAGACTGCATTTTTCTTAGATTTACATACTGATATATCCTTAGATATACATATTCTTGAGGTATCCTCATATTACTTCTTTGAGAAAGGATAAGATAAGTATTCTTAATAATATGTTTATTTATTTACATTGCTTTGATAAGGCTGGAAGTTGAAGAAAGCTTGTTTGGTGGAAGACACTTTTGCTATTGGTAGCAAGTACCTGTACAATCTTACAGTACCTGCAGTCAATGGAGTGGTTGTGCAATTGAGTTTGCTGAATTTAATTTTCACGACTCAACTCAACTCAACTCAACTCAACTCAACTCAACTCAACTCAACTGTGTTGCATTAACTGGGTTGTGGGTACGGTCAAGAAGTTTGAGGCGATCGCAAACAGCATCTGCTTCCAAAGCAACTAAATTACTCTCACAATTTTAGAAATTTTCTGCCACTAGTTTTATTTACTCGCACTTTGCAGCTACGAAGAATTGTTAAAACTTTAACAATCAGCTTTTGCCACAGCCATCTTCATAAAAATTGACAGTAGCGGCTCAAAATCAAATAAAAATACACATATTTTCTTAAATTCCAGAAAATAACTGGATTTAACTAGTCCTTTATTTCAACTTAACCGCGGATTGATAGGTTTTTCTGGGAAAAGTGGAGTTAATAGGATACAAACACGTGTCTTTGTCACGACGTCAATTTCTTACCTTAGCTGGTGCATCTGCTGCTGGTGTAACTATGGTTTCCCCTCTAGAAGCCTTTTACACAAAAGCAGCTCGCGGTCAAGTTGTTAGGGATATCGGTTATGGACCTTTAGAACCGAAACTACCCGTGAATGCTTCTGAACTCACAAATACTTACTTAGGTGATTTAAGCCAAGAACCATTGTTAGCACTTCCTCCCGGTTTTAATTACCGCGCTCTTTCCATAACCGGTCAGACCATGAGCGATGGCCATCTCGTACCAGCTGGTCACGATGGAATGGCGGCGTTTCCAGGTACTGGCAACACAACTATCTTGGTTCGAAATCACGAGTTGGGTACCTCTTCTTCATACCCTGTTTCTGGTTCCATCAGGTACTCAGCAGGTGCTCAAGGAGGAACAACTACATTGGCGATCGGACCTAATCGTGAAGTTATCAAGCATTTTGCTTCTCTTTGCGGAACAATTCGTAATTGTGCGGGTGGATCTACACCTTGGGGTACCTGGATTAGCTGTGAAGAAACTTTTTCTTTGAGTACCAATGTTTTTAAAGATGATACCAAGCACGGCTATAACTTTGAAGTGATAGCAAATGCCAACAGCGGTTTAGTGACTCCTGTACCTCTCAAGGATATGGGACGTTTTAGTCACGAAGCAGTTGCAGTAGACCCCAAAACTGGTTACGTCTATCAAACAGAAGATCGCAACGACAGCTGTTTCTACAAATTTGTACCAAAAGTCCCCGGTCAGCTTGCTCGAGGTGGTACTCTTTGGGCTTTAAAGATAAAGGGTGCAGAAAATTTTGCTTTAAATACAAGCAACAATCCAAACCTTGGCGGTCAGTTAGGAAGGATAAAAGTTGGTCAAACCTTCGATGTAGAGTGGGTTAAAATTGATAACCCAGATCCAGTGCAGGAAAATAAAACTGGTAATATTGTCGCAGGCGAAGTGGGAGTTCGCTATCAAGCCCAAGCTAAAGGAGCAGCTATTTTCTTTCGTGGCGAGGGAGCTTGGTACGGTAACGGTTTGATTTACTTCGTCGCTACCCAAGCTGGTACCCCAGCTGTAGATTCCACTAGGGGTAACGGTCAGGTTTGGATTTACGATCCTCGTCAAGAAAAACTAACATTGTACGTGGAGGCCGCTTCTAGCGGAGAACTGCTCGACGAACCAGATAATGTTACAGTTACTCCTTTTGGCGATATTTTCTTGTGCGAAGACGGTGGTGGCGAACAATACATTGTTGGCGTTAATCCAAAAGGCGAACTATACCAATTTGCCAAGAATATTGTGTTCGCAAACAATCCCGATCCAGCTTTCAAGGATACATATGCCAATAATGAATTTGCGGGTGCTTGCTTTTCACCAGATGGTAGAACATTCTTTGTCAATATCCAAACTCCTGGTATTACTTTTGCTATTTGGGGTCCTTGGAAACGTCGTTCCTCTGGGATCGGGAAATTTTAATAAAAAATCTAGATACTTGGATGCGATCGCCCGAGTTCATCACCAGCAGTTCACACTCAGCGATTTACTGCTGCAGTTAAAGTAAAGCTAAATGAGGGGAAATAAGTTTTCTTGGAAAGCTTCGCGATCGCTCCTGGGTAATGTGATGATTGTCCTATAGTTATTTTTCAGAAGTTCCCAGTTATGACCGCTATTGTCTTTGGCAGTATTAACATGGATTTGGTAGCAAAAACACCCCGCTTACCGCTTCCTGGAGAAACATTGCTGGGACATGCTTTTTTTCAAGCGCCGGGTGGTAAAGGTGCAAATCAAGCGGTAGCGCTAGCGCGACTGGGAATTCCTACCTACATGGTGGGACGCGTGGGAGCAGACAGTTTTGGTCAAGAATTGCTCAAAAGCTTGCAAGCATCTGGGGTACTAACTGACAATGTATTTGTGGATGAAACAGTTAGTTCTGGTGTGGCTGCGATCGTTGTTGATGAAAAGGGTGAAAATCAAATTATTGTTATACCCGGTGCGAACGGACGCGTGAATGACGATGATGTAGAGCGGTTATTGCCTTTGCTACCACAAGCTTCAGTCTTACTTTTACAATTGGAAATCCCCATATCTGCGGTAATTGCAGCTGCACGAGCAGCAACAGCAACACAAGTTAGAGTCATTCTCGATCCTGCTCCGGTACAGTCTCCCTTACCAGATGAACTTTATCCATTGATTGATATTATTACTCCTAACGAACCAGAAGCAAGTCAATTAGTTGGTTTTTACGTGCATGATGTGCAGTCAGCAAAAAAAGCAGCTGTGCAGCTGCGGCAAAGGGGAGTAAAAAATGCGATTGTGAAATTAGGCGCACAGGGTGTAGTTTGCGCCACCTCCAGCGAAACTTTGTTTGTACCTGCTTTTCCAACAGAAGCGGTTGACACTGTTGCTGCTGGGGATGCATTCAATGGTGGTTTAACAGCAGCACTTTTGGAAGGACTTTCGTTAGAGCAAGCACTGCTGTGGGGAGCAGCTGCTGGAGCTGTTGCAGTAACCAAAGCAGGTGCTCAACCTTCACTTCCGGATAGATCGACGTTTGATGAATTTCTCAGACAAAGGCAAATAGTTAAATAATCAACTAAATTTAGTAATTAGAAATTATAATTTTCAGAAATCTAGGGATATTTTGCAATTGCCTGTCTTGAAAATTGCTAGGGCGATCGCTTCTTGTCAGGACACCGATGGATTCAAACATGCAAAAAAATGTGCGATCGCAACGGTAATCATTCTTCAGCACCACAACTTCTCAATCTACTTGTAATTCTTGGTTGAGTTTTTCAATTTCATCGAGGATATTGACAAGCTTCTGACCAAAGGAAGTAAGTTCGTATTCAACATGAGGTGGAATTTCGGGATAGGCTTTTCTGTGCAAGACGCCATAATTGACTAATTTCTTCAAGCGTTCATTTAACACCTTCGTTGTCAAACCATCAATGCTTCGTTCCATTGCTCCAGGTCTATTTATTCCTTGACGAATCAGTTGCAGGATACTTAACGACCACTTGCAGCCCAAGATATCTTCTACCATTCTGGTGACGGTTGGACGCTTCACAAAATTTTGCATCTTTTTTGAGTCAACAACTTCCATAATCCCAACCAAAAAGTAAGTACCTGACTGAATTGTATCTACTTTTGCCATCGTCAAGGTTTAGTTATCTTCAGATCAAAAGCGGTAATGAAGAAAGTTTCATTTAATTATCTAATTACAACTGCTCAGCATTGGAGATTAAATATGAACACTGCTATTGCTGGTTACACTTTTGGTAGCGAACAAGTAGCACCATCACCACTTTCTGTGGAAGAGTTCGATCTGCTCAAGCAAACGGTGCTTTTTAGCGAAGAAGATGAAAAATACTTGCGCCAAGCTGGAGAAGTCTTGCAGGATCAGATAGAAGAGGTGTTGGATTTATGGTACTCCTACGTCGGTTCTCATCCGCATCTAGCTTATCACTTTAGTGATTTAAACCACCAACTCCACCAGGAATATCTTGCTGCAGTTCGCAAACGCTTTCATCAGTGGATTTTGGATACTTGCAACCGTCCTTATGACCAAGATTGGTTGAATTATCAGCAGGAGATAGGATTGCGCCACACTCGGATGAAGAAAAACCAGACAGATGGTGTTCAGTCTGCTTCCACCCATATTGGGCTACGCTATATGATTGCTTTTATTTATCCGATCGTAGCAACCATCAAACCTTTTTTGGCGAAAAAGGGACATGATGCTGACGATGTGGAAAAGATGTACCAGGCCTGGTTTAAGTCAATAGTACTTCAGGTGGCGCTTTGGAGTTATCCCTACGCCAAACAGGGAGATTATTAATTTCAGCTAGCTGTGACAGCGAGCGCTAGTTATTACCGATATCTTCGTTCCACAGTTCGGGGTTTTCCTGGATGAACTGTGTCATCATTTGCTTACATTCTTCCGAGTTTAAATCAATCACTTCTACACCGTGAGACTCCATAAATTCTTTAGCGCCAGAGAAAGTTTCTGATTCTCCAGCAATGACTTTTTTAATACCAAATTGTACTACTGCTCCAGCGCACAAATAGCATGGCATTAAGGTGGAATAAAGTGTTGTACCTTTATAACTGCCAATTCTACCGGCGTTGCGCAGACAATCTATTTCGGCGTGAGTGACTGGGTCCCCTTCTTGTACGCGTTTGTTATGTCCTCTGCCGAGAATTTTACCATCCTTAACAAGAACGGAACCGATGGGAATTCCGCCTTCTTTTTTGCTTTGTTTAGCTTCTTCTATAGCAGCTTGCATGAATTCGTCCATTTTTTAATTCTCCTGTTTTTGAACAACTCGTACCAGTCGTTTTGTGGTGCTCGTAATGTATTCTAGTTTTGATTATAAAATTTTGCTTACAAGTGCTTGAGTAGCTAGAGGCTAGCAGGGAGATTATTACTTTTTGTGGCGTAATTAATGTCAGCCAATATCAACTTTTACTGAGAAAATTTAACCCTAAAAAAAGAGCGGCAACAGTACCAGCTACGGAGATTTCGCCTTGGGTAATTTTATCTAAAACTGATTCTACCGGAATCAAAACAATTTCTATTTCTTCTGTAATGTCTAATTTTTGGTTACCTACTTTGACAACATTTTCTGCTAGAAATAAATGTATTTGATTAGTTTCTTTACTAGGTTTTTCGTAGAAAGTGGCAATTTTTGTAATTTGGTCACAACTATATCCAGTTTCTTCTTGTAATTCCCTTTTAGCTGCTGTTTCTGGACTTTCTTGAGCGGGATCGAAACTGCCTGCAGGTAGTTCTAGAAAAAAATCTCCGACAGCATGGCGATATTGTCGGACAAAAACAATTTCCTTGCTGCTAGTAATAGGTAAGATTAAGGCGACTTCCGGTTTAATATAAACAAAATAATCATCAATGATATTTCCGTTGGGTAGTTTGATTTCGTCCTGTCTTACTTTGCACCAGTTGTGGTTTATGACCAACTTCGATTGCAGTAGTTGCCATTTTTCTAGGTTTTTCATAAGAAAAATTGGGTGCTTGAGCCAGTGCCAAATTAGTAACGAAAATTCCAGGGTGTGAAAAAGTATAACAAAGGCATAATTTTAACTCAAAATTACGTCTAAACTTAAATTTGCTCGCGATCGCTCTCAAGTATATATATGCAAATTGAGGCAGAAATATTTACGGTTACCAAGCGGTTTCCTTTGACAATTAGTCGCGGTACAGTAGCGCAGACAGCAAACGTGTGGGTGAGGATTTACCATGATGGTATCGAGGGTTGGGGAGAAGCTTCTCCGTTTCATGTGGGTCATCATCCGCAATCAACAGAGACAATCAAAGATACTTTGCAACAAATTGCGCCTTTTTTGCAAGCATTGAGTCCGTTGCAGCGGCAAAAAGTTGAGGAGATTTTCACAAAAGCCCAAATTCCTTCGGCGGTAAGAGCAGCTGTGGACATAGCGATGCACGATTGGTTGGGAAAGCGTGTGGGGTTACCGTTGTGGCAAATGTGGGGGTTGGATAAAAATGCCATAGTACCAACTTCGGTAACTGTTGGTATTAATTCGCCAGAAGGGGCAAAAAGAAGGACGCAAGATTGGTTACAATTTATGGATGTTCGGGTGTTGAAGGTGAAATTGGGAAGCCCGAACGGCATTGACGCCGATCGAAAAATGTTAATGGCAGTGCGAGAAGAAGCACCAAGGCAAGATTTATATGTGGATGCTAATGGGGGTTGGGGGTTAGAGGAAGCAATTGAGATGTGCAGCTGGTTGGCAAGGCAGGGTGTAAAGTATGTAGAACAACCACTAGCACGGGGAATGGAAAAAAGTTTAGGTATATTAAAGGCGCGATCGCCGTTACCTATTTTTGTAGACGAAAGCTGCTTGACAAGTAGCGACATTCCCCAGTTGGCAAATGTGGTAGATGGCATTAATATCAAGCTAATGAAAGCAGGAGGGTTAGCCGAGGCAATGCGGATGGTACATACAGCCCGTGCTTGCGGATTACAGGTAATGCTTGGTTGTTATTCCGACAGTACCCTCTTGAATACAGCAGCAGCACAGCTGGCGCCGCTAGCTGACTATTTAGATTTAGACAGTCACCTAAATTTAATTGACGATCCCTTTACGGGAGCATGGGTGCAAGAGGGAAAAATTTTACCAAACGATTTACCAGGATTGGGGGTACAGCGCAGTGCATCTGCTACTTGAGCGACGAATAGCTATTTTATTACACGAAGGAATTCGCGGTACTCATGGGAAAACAGGATTGTCACTTCTGCGCTACAGTGAAGCTCCCATCGTAGCTGTTATCGATCGCGATTGTCGGGGACAGTCCATACCCGAGTTAACCGGTATAAAGCGTGATGTACCGATAGTCGCTTCCGTGGCGGAGGCGTTGGAGTACAAACCGGAAGTTTTAGTAATTGGTATTGCCACCAAAGGCGGTGTGGTACCGGATGATTACTGGCACGATATTAAAGAGGCTTTGGCCGCCGGAATGTCACTGGTGAACGGTTTGCACAAACCAATGTCCGCAATGCCCGAGTTAAAAGCGCTACTCCAAACAGGACAGTTAATTTGGGATGTGCGTCAAGAGCCACCAAATTTAGGAATCGGTACTGGAATGGCTCGCACTCTTAGCTGTCGGCGAGTACTAACTGTGGGAACTGACATGTCCGTCGGCAAAATGTCTACTAGTTTGGAGTTAGATGCAGCGTCCCGACGCCGGGGTTGGCGTTCTAAGTTCATTGCTACAGGACAAACCGGTTTGATGTTAAAAGGGGATGGGGTAGCTTTAGATGCGGTGCGGGTGGACTTTGCTGCTGGTGCTGTAGAGCAACAGGTGATGCAATACGGTCGAGACCACGATATCCTGCATATTGAAGGACAAGGTTCCTTGCTGCATCCAGGCTCTACAGCTACACTACCGCTAATACGAGGTTCCCAACCAACACAGCTAATACTGGTACACCGGGCCGGACAAAAGGAAGTTATCGATGGAGTACCGATTCCGCCTTTACCAAAGGTAATCGAGCTTTATGAAATGGTTGCCGCTGCTGCTGGAGCTTTTGCACCGGTACCGGTGGTAGGTATTGCACTCAACACCCATCATTTGGACCACAAGGCTGCTAAAGAAGCGATCGCTGCTGTAGAAGCTGAGACTAATTTACCTTGTACTGATGCAATTCGTTTTGGTCCAGAAAAGTTACTAGATGCAATTTTCAACGGCTAATGCTGTTGCTGCTATACACTCATAAAAAGTTGATTGACATTTTGCAAGTAAGGTTTGACATTAATTAATACAACTTTCAGTGATTGCACGGTTGTCAGGAAGGGCTCGCGTACAATCACTGTTTTTTTTGATAATAGTTAATTTCTTATGGTAGCTTCTTCGATATTTTTGAAATTCAAATACTTGCTGTTTAAAAATATCGGAAGCGAAAATCTTTTCCACAACAAAAAAAGAGCAAGATTTTCTTTGAGCCCAGAAAATTAATATTTGTTATGATTAAAAATTTCAAGCTAGTTTAGTCGACTTAAAAAGATTAACTTATGAATGTTTGTGCAAGCAAATGATGAAATTTGAAGCGAGATGTCGTTTGACTTAACAGCCAAGCTCAATCTATTTCTATTGTATTCCATGCAATCTTATATTTACATTAGCCGCAAGCAGCTTTATCATCACAAATAAGCATATATACATATGGTAGGTTGTGAGAAGATTGTATATCAAGTTACAGTTATTAGATAATTTTTTATAAGACATAACTTTGCTTCAAGGAAATTGATACTTAGATATTAGCAATTTGCCAGAATTTGAATGTATTTTATATACAAAAATCGAGTTATAGTATATACTCGTCAGCTAAGCGCTGCTATTTACGTAGTCATGAAAATAAATGTGTATTTTTTTACTTAAAAAATTCCTAGTACCTGGATTTAAGTGTGATATAAATTACACAAAATTGCCAGAGTTCTAATTAGAATAGAGTACTGATTTGATAACTCTCAACTGTATTCGATCCTAGCTTTGTGAGTGTTTTCTAGTAAATCAAGTTGAAGTAACGACACTAGCTGTCTGCAAAATTGAAACTAGGATAATTTGTTGTGGAGGTTTGACAGTGAACGATATGAAAATTTGAGTTGGAGATTAAAAATTTAACTTCAAGATGAATAAATTTTGAAAAAAATGGAGCAGAACTTTGATGGTCTATAAGATCTCAGTTCCTCCACCGTAACCATCTTTAGCGCTGCTACCTAGTTGCAAGTAGAGATGGTCGTACCATGGGAAAACTGTCCCTAAAATCAGAAAATTTCTTTATTTTTAAAATGACTGGCCAGCAAACTTGCGCTTACAGTTTAGGGAGGTTGAATTGCAAAGAAGATGTGACCGGAATCGCAAGCGTTCCAAGCGTCGGGGAATCTACTGTCCAGTTCACGGATGCTATCTTGATAGCGTCAGTCAAAAGTATCCGTTATTTGCAGATCGTCCGGGACAACTTCAGCAGCGAGGAATAGGGCGACAGAGTGCTTTGATATTGTTAGCAGCTAAAACAGCAGTGTCTTTAGAAGGTGAATGGTTAGAAGCTTTTTGGTGCGAGCAGTGTCAAGAAACGAAATGGTATCATGTTCGATGCCGCACAAGTAAAGATACTCCCCAAAAGGTTCGCACCTACCAAGTTTCAGTAGCACCTCCAGAACTTTGGAAACAAGCAACAGGAGTAATCCACCTTAGCAATCCTTCTGTAAGCGAGTTTACTCGCAGACATGCAAGGATGGTTGGTTATCAAAGCAGCAAAGATTTCAAAATAGTGAGCTACTAGGTAAGTTGCGATCGCCTTTTTCCCATCCAAAAAAAACAAACTGTCTGCAACTATGGACTCGATCAAAAATCCTCATTCTTTTGAAGAAATAGATTTGCAAAAATACTGGCTAGTTTTAAAAAGACGCTGGATAGCAGTAATAGGAGTTTTTGGAAGTGTTTTAACCTTTTCCTCCGTGTGTGCATTTTCGCTCAGACCCGTATATCAAGCGCAAGCAAGCTTGTTAATCAAAACGGATCGTACTTCCTCTTTAACAGGATTGGGGGGAGATGTCGGAAGACTAGAACCTTTAATGATTCAAAGCAGTCCCGTAGATACGCAAGCACAAATTGTCAAGTCTGTTCCGGTTCTGCAAGAAACCATTAGAACGCTTGACCTCAAGGACGATGCAGGCAATCCTTTGAGAATAGAAGATTTAGACCAAGCTTTGACTGTGGTCAATGCAAAAGGTACAGACATCTTAGACATTTATTACGCAGATTACGATCCCCAGCTGGCTGCAAAAGTTGTAAATACGCTAATTAAGATTTATATCAAACAAAATATTCAAGCTAATAGAGCACAAGCAGTTTCAGCTCGCAAATTTATTTGGGAGCAACTACCTAAAACAGAACAAGCAGTAAAACAAGCTGAGTCCAATTTGCGCAAATTCAAAGAACAAAACAAAGTAGTTGTTCTGCAACAAGAAGCAGCGGAAGCAGTTAATGCTATTTCCAGATTGAACGAACAAATAACCTCAGTTCAAGCTCAATTAGTGAACGTGACAGCGCAATCAAAAAAGTTACAGCAACAAATCAAACTGGAATCACAAAAATCCATTACCTATGCTGAGTTAAGCCAAATACCGGGAACTCAACAATTACTAACTCAGCTGCAGAAACTACAAGCTGATTTAGCGATCGCGCGCACCAAATTTCAGCCTAGCCATCCTACTGTTGTAGATTTAGAACAACAAGTTGCTGCTCTCAACAAAGTTCTGCAAGAAAGGATAAAACAAGTAGCTGGTCCAAACGAGCAAGTTGCTCTCAAGGATTTGCAAATTGGAGGAGTGCGACAAGCTCTCATTCAAGATTTGGCGACTACAGAAAAAATACGTATTGGTTTAGAAAAGCAAATTACTCAATTAATCAACACTCGCAACGCTTATAAACAGCGAGCAAGCATTTTACCCAAGTTAGAAGAGACCCAACGGGAATTAGAGCGAAAACTAAAAGCTGCACAAACAACTTATGAAACACTTTTGATCAGAATGCAGCAGGTGAATGTAGCAGAACATCAAAATATAGGAAATGCCAGTATTATCTCTCCAGCTTTGGTACCGGATAAACCTAGCGGTCCGAGAAAACTTTTGCTGATTGCTGCGGGAGGAATTTTGGGTGCATTGTTAGCAGTAGTTGCTGCTTTTAGCTTGGAACTGGTTGACCAATACGTCAAGACTCTCAAAGAGGCCAAAGAATTGTTTCAGTATACTTTGCTGGGAGTAATTCCTGATTTGAGCAGGTATGGTAAAACCTCGACCGCAAAGCTAGATAGACCCATTCCTAAAGTTATAGGTAGAGATATTCACCTATTTGCTATTCGTGACGCATACCAGATGTTGCAAGCAAATTTAAAGTTTCTCTCTGATAAGGAGCTCAAGGCGATCGCTGTTACCAGCTCTGTTGCCAAAGAAGGAAAATCCGAGGTTTCTGCTAATCTAGCTGTAGTCATGGCCCAAGTAGGGCGTAAAGTACTGTTGGTAGATGCTGATATGCGTCGTCCGTGTCAGCACCATATCTGGGAATTAACAAATGCTCAAGGTTTGAGCAACGCGATCGTAGACGATCGAATTCCCTTGAGTACAATAGTGCAAGAAGTCATGCCTAACCTCCACGTGCTTACTTCTGGTGTAATACCTCCCAATCCGCTCGCTCTGCTGGATTCCCAGCGCATGGCCGCATTAGTTACAGTCTTCGCCAGAAACTATGATTGCGTAATTTTTGACACCCCTCCCCTCGCAGGAACAGCGGATGTTGCAGTTCTAGGGAAATTAGTTGATGGACTTTTACTAGTGGTGCGTCCAGGAGTAGTTAATTGTGCAAGTGCTCACGCTGCAAAAGAATTCTTGACACAATCTGGTCAAAAAGTACTGGGAATGGTAATTAATGGCGTGAACGTGAAAAACGAACCAGACAGCTACTTCTACTACGCTCAAGATTCACTGGAGTCAATTACCATGTCTAGAAATTCTATCTCTTTGTAAATAACCTTCAACAATAACAATAGCAGCCAAGAATAATTTTTGAATACTGTTTGTCCGAGATACAAGCAGATATATTAACACTCTGCCAGCGCCTGTAGAAATAAAAATCAATGCTTAAATATCTTTCTAAAGTTTGGTTTATCCTCAAAGGTTCTCGGAAAAAACTTCCTCTATTGTTATTTACATTTATATTATCATCCCTGTTAGAAGCCCTAGGAATCGGATTAATAGGACCATTTCTAAACTTAGCCTCCCATCCCGATTCTCTATCAAGAATATCTATTCTCACTTGGCTTTACAAACAATTCCACTTCCACAGCAGCAATCAATTTGTAGCAGTCCTAGGTGTATCGATCGCGATAATTTTTTGTATTAAATCCTGTTTGTATTTTCTAGCTCAAACCTATATTTACAACTTTAGTTTTACCCACAAAGGAAAACTGATTTCCAGGCTTCTTAATACTTACTTATCGATTACATATTCTTTCTATTTAGACAAAAATACAGCCACCTTAATTAAAAACGTTCTTTATGAAACCATGATGATTACCAATGGTTGTTTGCTACCACTTCTCAACGCCATTGCTAATCTCGTAATTTTCATTGTACTTTTATTACTGCTTGCTAAAACAGACATGATGTTTTTAGTTCTGATTTTAGCAATAATGTTACCGATATTTTTATTTTTTTATAAATTAAAAAACCAATTTAAAACTTGGGGAAAAAATTCATCAGACGCCCAGCAAGAAATGGTTCGTATTATCAACCATGGTTTGGGGAGTTTAAAAGAAACTCGCGTCATTGGATGTGAAGCTTTTTTTCAAAAACAAATAGAAGAACAAGTAAAAAGATACGAACAGGCTGCTACTAAATTTCACAGTTTCAACATTCTTCCCCGCATTGCCGTTGAGACATTTTTGATCGTATTTACCTTGCTCTTTATTTCCGTATCTCAACTTATCTTCCCATCCAATATTCAAAACATTACTTCAGTGATGGCTGTATTCGCAGTTGCTTCTATACGTTTGATACCGGCGGTTAGCCAAAGCGTGCAAGCCATGGGTCAGTTACAAAATAGCAGTCACGCTGTTGATGTGATTTATTTGGATTTAAAAGAAATAGAAAAACAAGATTTTACTTCCCCAATAATAATATCTCAACCCCAGAAAAGCCGAACTATGGCTTTTAAAAATCAAATTGAATTGCAGCATGTATCTTACTGTTATCCTGGTGCATCAGAAGCTGCTATTGACAATGTTTGCTTGACTATTAAAAAGGGACAATCTATAGCTTTAATTGGGAAATCAGGAGCGGGTAAAACGACTTTAGTAGATGTGCTTTTAGGTCTTTTACATCCCCAAAGCGGAGATATCAAAATTGATAATATTTCTATATATCAAGACATTCGTTCCTGGCAAAATCTTATCGGTTATATTCCGCAGTCGATTTTTTTTAATTGATGATACTATCGAAAGAAATATCGCCTTTGGTGTTCCCGATCGCCAAATTAATTTGGAAAAATTAAATACTGCTATTAAATATGCTCAACTTGGGGAGTTGGTTGAGCAATTACCGAAAGGAATTAAAACTGCAGTTGGAGAAAGAGGAGTGCGTTTATCCGGGGGACAACGCCAAAGAATAGGAATTGCTCGTGCTCTTTATCACGAAAGAGAAATTCTTGTACTAGATGAAGCTACTTCTGCATTAGATAACGAGACAGAAAAACTTGTTACCCAAGCAATTAACTCACTAGCTGGTAAAAAAACTTTGATTGTTATCGCTCATCGTCTTTCGACAGTAGAAAATTGTGATTGTATTTATTTACTAGAAAAGGGTAGAGTTGTCAAATCTGGTTCTTTTCAAGAAGTTCTTTGAGAAAGACGCAGGAAAAAGCAAAAATGACAGAGACAAATATTTATCAATATTTAAATTCTTTAGGTCAAGAAACAGTATACTATTGTCCGAATCCAGGAAATGGTGGTGATTCGTTAATAGCTCATGCCACTTATCAAATTTTTAAAAAATGCCATCTCAATTATCAGATTTTGAACTGGCAGCAAATTGTAAGTGGACAAAAAAATTCGATCCAGCTAACAAAATATTAATTTATGCTGGCGGAGGAAATCTTGTCAATAATAATGGTAGTTATTGCAGGCGTTTTCTGCAAAGTTTTCACGAACGCGCCAAAAGATTGATCGTTTTACCCCATACAATTAATACTAATGAAGATTTGCTGGCAAAATTAGGCAGTAACGTGGAAATTATATGCCGAGAAGAAGTTTCTTATCATCATGTCAAAAAACATGCACCCAAAGTTAATCTTATGCTCATGGACGATCTAGCTTTTAGTTTAGACGTTACCAGTACACTTTTGGGAAAGCCAAATCATTTTGGCAAAGATTTGCTTTGGAAAGCGTTCTATAAATTAAAAAATGATGAACGCATGAATACAATTCCTTCTCTACAAAAAAGAATTAGTAATAATATTTTGAGCTGTCAAACTAGCATCAAAAAAATCTTATTTGCTGATCGAAACACTATTTTAAATTGTTTTAGAAGTGATTCCGAAAAAACAGATATTGGTATTCCGAATGACAATATTGATTTATCGAGAGTCTTTCAGTACGGTACTGCTAGCGAAACAGTGGCATTTTATGCTTCCTATCGACTACTTAATTTTATAAATAAATACGAGGAAGTGAGAACTAATCGTTTGCATATAGCCATTGCAGGGGCGCTTTTAGGAAAGAGCGTAAAATTCTATGCCAATAATTACTACAAGTGTGAAGCAGTATATCAATACTCGATGAAAAATAGATTTCCAAATGTCTGTTGGGTGAAATAAAATATGAGCGATCGCAAAATCAAAATATCTTTTTATCTTGCCAATCAAGGATATCCCCACGTAGATTTAAGGTTTCCAGAGAAAGGAAATCCGGGTATTGGCGGTACTGAATTTACCACAATTGCTACAGCCTATTATTTAGAGAAATTTTATTCTCATTATGTAGATGTTCTGTTAATGGCTAATATTACAGATTTGTTACCATCGTCTTTAAAGGTCTTCTCTGCTGCTAATGAAGTAGAAGCAGCAATTAAAAGCGAGCAGAAAGGATGTGACATATTTATTTTTAAATCGAGAATGGGAAACCATGAAATATATGAAGTACTGCCTAAATTAAAGATCAAAGCGATCGCGCGTTCTAATAACACCCCTGATGTAATTGGATTAAGGAAAATTGCCGACTGTCAACAAATTAAAGCTCATGTTTGTGTGGGTCAAGAACAATTAGATTTATTAAGAGATCACCGAATTTTTGGCAAATCAATTCGAATTTTTGACCCGTTTAATCCAGAAAATTTTATTCCCAAAGATAATATAATCAAGCAAGGAAATACGGTTGTATTTCTGGGCAATATTATTCCTGCCAAAGGATTTCATCATCTGGCGAGAGTTTGGCCTTTTATAATCAAGCACAGGCCCGATGCAAAGCTAATCGTACTTGGTAGCGGTCAACTTTACGATCGCAATTTGCAATTAGGAAAGTGGGGAGTTGCGCAAGAAAGTTATGAAGCTAAGTACATACGTCCTTATTTATCTGACGAACAGGGAAATTTAATTTCGTCTGTGCATTTTGTTGGCATACTGGGTCAACAGAAGATAAATATTTTACAAGCAGCAGATGTGGGAGTTGTCAATCCATCAGGAGCATCGGAAGTGTGTCCTGGAAGCGCTTTAGAAATTCAAGCTTGCGGTACTCCTGTTGTTTCCGCTGCTGAATGGGGATTGCTGGATACTGTAGTTCATGGAAAAACAGGACTTTTGGGAAACAGCGATCGAGATTTAGCCAGAAATATTTTATATCTTTTAAATAATCCAGCCAAAGCTAAAGAACTTGGTCAAAATGGAATATCTTTTGTTCGAGAAACCTTTGATTTTCGGTTAATTACCAAACAGTGGTTTGAATTAATAGTTGAAGTTTTTTACAATCGAGTCCCTCAAGCGCAGTCCATAAAGAAAAATTATTTTTACAGAGCTAAACTTCTGCGGGAAGGTATGCGAATTATCAAATCTAGCATTCCTGCTTTGAAAAATATTCCAGCAGTAATCGAAATGAAGTATTTGATGAAAGAGCACATCAAAAAATTGTCATTTTAAAAGCATGTAAAATTTTCAATTATATTTCTATGAAAACTCCAGTAGCTTTTATTATCTTCAAGCGACCCCACACCACAGAGAAAGTATTCGAAGCAATTCGTCAAGCTAAACCACCAAAACTGCTTGTGATTGCAGATGGACCGCGTTTCGGTCATCCTGATGAAGCTCGCAAATGCGAAGCTACTCGTGCAATTATTGAACGAGTGGATTGGGATTGCGAAGTTTTAAAGAATTACTCTAGTACTAACTTAGGATGTGCTAAACGCGTATCTAGCGGTCTGGATTGGGTTTTTAGTAACGTGGAAGAAGCGATCGTATTAGAGGATGATTGCGTACCCCATCCTACATTTTTTCGTTTTTGCGAAGAATTACTGGAGAAATATAGATACGATCGCCGCGTTGCTTCTATTTCTGGACAAAATGTGCAATTTGGTCGAAAACGAACTAATTACAGTTACTACTATTCCATATATAACCATTGTTGGGGATGGGCAAGTTGGAGACGTGCTTGGCAGCATTACGATCTTTACATGAAATTATGGCCGGAAATTAAAGCCGGAGATCTTTTATACGGTATCCTCGAAGATCGTCGTGCAGTCAAATACTGGAGTAATATTTTTCAATCTGTGTATGATAATCCTACAGGCATAACTTGGGATTATCAATGGATGTTTTCCTGTTGGGTGCAAAGAAGTTTAGGGATTATCTCAAATGTTAATTTAATATCTAATATTGGTTTTGGTCCAGACTCTACTCATTTTTCTAAAAGTAAGAAAAGTTCTTACGAGAATTTAGCCACACAATCGATGGAATTTCCGTTAAAATCTCCACCATTTTTGATTAGAAATATTGCCGCAGATAATTTTACACAAAGAACTTTGTTTAGAGAAGATCCGCTGCGATCGCTCAAAAAAACGCTCCAGAAGATTTTCCAGAAATTTTTATTAGCAAACACAGATGAATGTTTTACTTATTAGTACTCAAGATGTTGTTGGCGGTGCAGCTCGTGCTGCTTATCGCTTGCATCAGGGATTGCGGAAAACAGGAATTAACTCACAGCTTTTAGTGCAAGAGAAATTCCATGATGATGCTACGATTTTAGCACCTCAAATCAAACTATCTCAAGGCATAGCCAAAGCAAAATTCACGTTGGAAGCGATGCCACTAAAGCTTTATCCCCGGCGCCAGCCAACCACATTTTCTCTGCAATGGCTTCCAGACTGCATTCTTCCCAAGGTTACTAAAATTGCTCCAGATATTATCAACCTGCATTGGATTAGCGGAGCATTTATGCAGATAGAAACAATTGCAAAACTCAAACGCCCTTTGGTTTGGACGCTTCATGACATGTGGGCCTTCACAGGGGGTTGTCATTACAGTGGAGATTGCGATCGCTACACTGCATCCTGCGGTGCGTGTCCCCAGCTCAACAGCAGCAGTGGTTGGGATTTGTCTCGCTGGATTTGGAAGCGTAAAGCGAAAACTTTTCAAAACCTGAATTTGACTGTTGTTACTCCTAGCTTGTGGTTAGCTAAGCGTGCTAATGCTAGTTCCTTGTTTAGGAATGTGCGAATTGAGGTTATTCCCTACGGTCTTGACACAGAAAAATACAGACCAATTGACCGTCAGCTAGCAAGGGAAATACTGCGTTTACCTGCAGATAAACAACTGATTTTATTTGCTTCCTTGAAAGCAACCAGCGACAAAAGAAAAGGATTTCACCTGTTGCAATCAGCACTGCAAAATCTCAGTCAATTTGGATGGAAGGATAAATTAGAATTAGTGATTGTAGGAGCTGCTCAACCGGAAAATCCTCCCAAGCTTGGTTTCAAAACTCACTATCTGGGTACGATCAACGATGATATTTCCCTTGCACTGGTATATTCAGCAGCAGACATCTTTGTTTTACCTTCATTGCAAGACAACTTACCAAATACCATTTTAGAAGCGATCGCCTGTGCAACTCCCTGTCTTGCCTTTAATATTGGAGGTATCCCAGATCTCATCGAACATCAAAAAAATGGTTATTTAGCCCAACCCTATAGCATAGAAGACTTCACTCAAGGAATTGTTTGGTTACTAGAAAACAAGCAACGACATCAAAAATTATCACAACGTGCTCGTGAAAAAGCACAACAAGAATTTACCTTAGAAATGCAAGCACTGCGCTACTCATCTATTTATTCAGAAGTTATAGGTAAAGCCAATTTCTAAAAACCAAGCTTTTCTAAAAATGAAAAATAAATTGTTGCAGCAGTGGCTACATTTTTTAGAAACATTGGTAACAGGCTTGCTGCTTTTTTATTTTGTCAGTCCAAGCTTTTTTCTCACCTAACAGGTAAATACTTTGATGCTGCAAGTTACCTGCTTGTTGCAATTTTAATCATTTGCTATTGGAAGAAATTCATTTACGTCATCACCAGGGATCTTGCTTTAGTGTTGTTGCTGGGAATGATTGCAACTTCTATTTACTGGTCTGCGCTTCCGGAGATTAGCTCAATCACAATTAAAGCTGTATTGCGCACCATCTTATTCGCAGCATGGATAGCAACGCGCTATACAATTGCAGAGCAGATGAAGTTATTAACTTGGGTATTTGGGATTGCAACCGTTCTCAGTTTCATATTCCATCGTCGCGAAACTTATAACAACGCTGCTTTTATAGGAATTTTTGCATATAAAAATTATTTGGCTATTCACATGGTCTTAGCAGCTATGCTTTTTCTACTAGCTGCTTTTGGTAACCGCAGGTTTCGCTATCCAGCTTTGATTGGAGTTTTGATGGCAACTGCTCTACTTTTTCTCAGTCAAGGTAAAGGATGTTATGTAATATTTCTGATCTCAATTTATTTACTTCCCGTGCATGTATTTGTCAAGCAGCAGTACAAGCTACGCGTTGTCCTTATCACTAGCTTGTTCATAATTACCAGTATTATAATTTTCCTTTTGCTTATAAATTTGCAAACTATATTAGTTGATGTTTTAGGAAAAAATACAGAATTCAATGGTAGAACTCCCATATGGACTTTATGCATTGAACAAGCTTTAAAACGACCTTGGCTTGGTTATGGTATTTCAGGATTTTGGGGTTCTCGTGAGTCAATTGTGATTTTACGTACTACATGGGCAAAAAATCATGTATCTGTAGACACTTTACAGTTATTCAACTCTCATAACAGTTATATTGAAGTACTTCTGCAATTAGGATTTATAGGCTTTTTTCTGTATGCAGTTAATCTTTTAAGTACTTTCACAAGAGTGATTTATCTATGGATGTCAAATCCTACTATAGAAACTTTTTGGATGTTTCAAACCGTAATTATATTATTTTTATTTAACTTTACCGATAACGGTGGAATTCTTTCTCGAGAAACGATCTGGATCGTATATGTATCGATATCTTTATCATCTGCTGTCTGGATTCAAAGAGTAAAAATTAATCGCCAACTCAAAAAGTATCGTTCTTCTGAATACAATTTGCAAAATGCAACGCTAGAAAAGCTATATGAAAACAAAAGCAATGCAAACAAATAATAATAAGCAACCAACGAACCTTCCACTTATTTCTATTGTTGTACCTAACTACAACGAGGGTGCAACTATAAAAGCGACTTTAGAAAGTTTAATTGCTCAAAACTATCCCCAACTTGAAATTATCGTTGTCGATGGTGGATCCACAGACAACAGTGTGGAAATTATCAAGCAATTTGAACCATACATTAGCTGGTGGGTTAGTGAAAAGGATAGCGGTCAAAGTAGCGCAATTAATAAGGGTTTTGCTAGGTGCAGTGGCGAAATAGTTAACTGGTTGTGTAGCGACGATATCCTCGCACCGCACGCTTTGCACATAGTTGGTAAAACCTTTGCAGATTCCCCTGAAATTGATGTTTTGGTGGGTCGCTGTCGCATGGAGTTTCTAAACGACAACCTCAAGCAACCACTTGTGGGAGTGAATTTTTGGATGGCGTTATTTCATCGCATTTTGAGAACAGGAGAGCGTTCCATCATTCAGGATGAAAGCAATAATCGCGTTTATATTAAAGCTCCTACATTAAAACATATTACTTTGATGCCTGCTCACAATCCAATTCCACAACCTAGTTGCTTTTATCGACGCAGGTTATTAAACCGACCTAAACCACTGGATGAAAGCTATCAATACGCTATGGATTTTGAACTGTGGAATTATTTTTTATATTGTGGTGTACGCTGGAAAGTTATTGACGATATTCTCAGCATTAATCCCGTTAGTGGTAACAATAAAACAAGCATAGGTGGTATTGAAGCTACCTATGAAATAGAAAGAATCTATAAAACTTATACTCGGGAATTCATTCCACTAACATTTTGGCACAGGCGGTTGCGTTATCCTTTAGAGCAATTTATTAAGCGTCACCGCGGTGGAATTTGGTTATACCTGCTCGGACCGGTCTGGGTTGCGATCGCGTTGCTTTTAGCTCCATTTTATGGCTTAGAGAAAACTTGGGTGATGAGGTGGACAAGATGAAAAACCACAAAGCGTCATCCTTAAAATCTGTTAGTAGGGTAAATCTTTTTCTGCAATACCAGTGACTAATGCTTGACCAAAAATCCATACAAGTAATTGTGCTAGGTCCGAGTCTAAAAGTAAATGGAGGAATATCATCGGTAGAAAAACTCATTTTCGAGCACATTTCTTCTGATATTCAAATTCAGCATATTCCTACCCATGAAGAAGGTTCGACCCAGAAAAAGATTTGGGTGTTTGCAAAAGCTCTGGTTCAGTTGATATGGACACTTTCAACAAAAAATATAGACATTGTTCACATACATTTTTCGCAACGGGGAAGTGCTTTTCGAAAGGCAATTTTGACGTTATTGAGCTGGCTTTTTCGCAAACCTGTAGTTTTACATGCTCACGGTAGTGAATTTCATGTGTTTTATTCTCGCCTGAGTTCAAAATTACAGCAACTGCTAAGTTGGATATTTTGTAGATGTAGCTGTTTCATTGTTTTGTCAGAAAGTTGGAAACATTTTTACACAGCTAATCTCAAGCTAACAAACAAACAAATTATCGTTCTTCCCAACCCAGTCCAACTTCCTGCACAAATACCAAACCGTTTCCCAAGCGAGCAAGTAAATTTTCTATTTTTAGGACGCGTTGGTCAGCGCAAGGGAGCATTTGATGTAATCAAGGCGTTTGCTACCCTGTCTGCTCAATTGCAAGCTTGTTCTAGTTTAATATTGGCAGGAGACGGTGATTTGTTCGAGGCGCAGCAACTAATTGAAAACCTTAATCTTACAAATCACATTAAGCTTTGTGGTTGGGTAAACTCACAGCAAAGAGATGTTCTTCTTGCAAAAGCAAATGTGTTTGTTTTACCTTCCTACAATGAAGGTCTACCAATGGCCTTACTAGAAGCTATGGGTTGGGGTCTACCAGTTATTACTACTCCGGTGGGAGGTATTCCGGAGCTAGTCAATCAATTAGAGAATGGATTGCTCGTCAATCCTGGTGATATTAAACAGTTATCAGAAGCGATGAAGTCTTTAATTGAGAATAGTACTTTGAGGCTGTATCTGGGAAATAATGCTAGAGCATCTGTAGCATCTTTAGATATTAAAAATTATAGCTTTTATTTGTCAAAAATTTTTCGAAATTTACAGCAACAAAAAAGGCATGACAAAATTTAAAAATTTCGCTGCTAATACTTTGCTAATACTTAGATCCTTTCTCCAAAACATGGCTACAAATGTTTCTGACTTGTAGTGAATGCTTAAGCACTCGCTACCAACTATGTGTTTGTTTTGAAGAATTTTTATTAGCAGCTACCTAAGTCTTTGTCTAGAAAATGCTTACACTGCTACTTATTAATAGAAAGTTGAACTATTATGATTTCACTTTCCAGACAAGATAAAGTACTAATTATTGTTGAAAATCTTCCTCTTCCTTTCGATCGGCGGGTATGGATGGAAGCTACTACCCTACAAAAAGCAGGATACCAAGTCTGTGCTATTTCTCCAAAAGGAAATGGTTTTGAAAGGGATTACGAAGAAATTGAAGGAATTCGTATCTATCGCCATCCTCTTCCTAAAGAAGAAAGCTCTGTCAAAGGATATCTTCGAGAGTACTGTTGTGCTGTTTACTGGCAGTTTCGCTTAGCTTGGCGAGTTTGGCAAGAACAAGGTTTTGATGTTATCCATATTTGCAACCCTCCAGATTTACTGTTTTTGGTAGCAGGTTGGTTTAAGTTCTTCCATGGTGTGAGGGTAATCTTCGATCACCACGATCTCAGTCCAGAAATGTACATTGCCAAATACAACAGACGAGATATCTTCTACTACGGTCTGCGCTTAGCCGAGCGCTTGACTTATGCTACCGCAGACTTGGCGATCGCCACAAACGAGTCACACCGCAAAATCGCTCTCACCAGAGGGGGTAAAAAAGCAAAGCAAGTTTTTGTTGTCAGAAGTGCACCTGACCTTTCACGCTTTCATCTTATTTCTCCCAATCCTAGTTACCGCAAAGGTAAAAAATACTTGGTAGGTTACGTGGGAGTGATGGGAGAACCAGAGGGAGTGGACTGTCTTTTGAGAATGGTACGCTATCTAGTTTGGGAAAAAACCGCCGGGACATTCACTTTATGCTTATTGGTGGTGGTCCAGCAGTAGAAAAGCTCAAAACCTTATCTAAAAAGTTGGAAGTGACCGAGTTTGTCGAATTTACAGGATTTAAGACAGGTAAGGAACTGTTAGAGCGCTTATCTAGCTGCGATGTATGCGTGGAACCATCTCCCAAATCTGCTTACAACGACAATTGCACTATGAATAAAATCTTAGAGTACATGGCACTAGGAAAACCTATTGTTCAGTTCGACTTGCGTGAGGGAAGACGTTCAGCACAAGGAGCATCTTTATACGCTAAACCTAACGATGAGGTAGAATTTGCCGACAAAATTGTTGAACTTCTTGATTCTCCCCACATTCGCAAACAAATGGGAGCAGAAGGACGACGCAGAATGGAAGACGTTTTGGAGTGGCGACATCAAGCACCAAAGCTGTTAGAGGCTTATACTGCCATTTTGCAGTTTTTATAAACCTAGCTAACAATCTTCTGTTCATTATACTTCCAAACAAGTTGTACTAAAAGTAATTAAAGAGCGAGGCTTACCTTGCTCTTTTTATTTCATTACTATGGAAATTCTCTTTTTGACAACTATTATTTTCAGTCAAAACTGCAATGGTGGCGAAGTTGCTTCCCAATGCTTCATTGATGCTCTCAAAAAACTAGGTCACCGCGTTACAGTTGTTGGCTATCTTCGAAAAGGAGATCGATGGGAACAAAATCCTCAGGAATTCTTGGTTGTTGGAGAACGATATACAGAAACCCTAAAAGCCAACAAGTTTTATGTTTTGCTGTGGTTGGCTCTTAGTTTTTGGAAACATTTACCCTACTCCTCAACCAAATATTATTCCCGTGCATATATTAATGTAGTGAAACAACTAATTTTTACTAAAAAATATGACGCGATCGTTATTGAACACGCACAGTTAGGGTGGATAGAAAATTTTCTCCCATCACTAACCCCAAAGATTTTTATTGCTCAAAATATCGAACATGAAATTTACGAATATCGCTGGCAAAATGCGAAGAATTTTATATTAAAAATGATTTACAAAAGAGAAGCCATGCTCACGAAATATCAAGAAGAACGATTGTCAAAAGTATGCCAAACCATTTGGACTTTGACTGACCATGACAATAAATACTTTTCTGAGATTAATGATACTAAGAAAACTAGAACGTTAGCAATAGCACCTGATTTTGCTAAATTAGAAGCTCACACTTTTCGCAAATGCTTTGACATTGGTATTTTAGGTAGTTGGACGTGGGAAGCAAACAAAGAAGGACTAAAATGGTTTCTGGAAAATGTTTATCTTTATTTACCCGTTTGCTTATCAATTTATGTAGCTGGTAAAGGTGCTGATTGGCTTTATGGTAAATATCCTAATGTCTGCTATTGTGGAGTTGTACCCAATGCTCAACAATTTTTGAGTCAAGCCAAAGTAGTTGCTATTCCAACCTTAAGTGGAAGCGGTATACAAATCAAAACTTTAGAGGCGATCGCTTCTGGATCTTGGATAGTAGCAACTCCAGTTGCTTTGCGAGGAATTTCTCATCCACCACCCACCGTCACAGTTGCAAAAACAGCAACAGATTTTGCAAGCTCAATCGTCTCAGCCGTAAATCTACCACATAATCAAAAAGCCTGCGCTCAGGCCAAAAATTGGTATGGGAAAAGACGCAATCAATTTCTCAAAGACCTCGCTAATGCAACTGCAGATATTTGCTTGCTTAAAGTTTAGTTGTGCGTTTGGGTTGTGGACTAATGAAAATATCTATTATTACCCCTGTGTACAATGCAGTAACAACAATTGAAAAAAACTATTGAAAGCGTTCTGAATCAAAATTTACGTTCGGATTTAGAGTACATTGTTGTAGACGGAGGTTCCCAGGACGGAACTTTAGAAATAATTCGTCGTTATCTAGACAAAATAAATATTTTCATTTCGGAGAAAGATAGTGGTATTTACGATGCCATTAACAAAGGAATTATTTGTAGTAGTGGAGAGATCGTTGGCATTATCAACGCTGATGATTGGTATAACGAAAAAGCTTTAGAAATAGTTGAAAATATTTTTCAAAATTCCGAAATTGATATTGTTTATTCTCCTATAGATAACTACAATCATGGCAAATATTTAAATACATTTATTCCGGGAAGTCTGGAAAATTTATTATTTAAATTTACTCTCAACCATCCTAGCTGTTTTGTAAGAAAATCGGTTTACGAAAAAATAGGTCTTTTTAATGTCAATTACTCCATAGCAGCAGACTATGACTTTATTTTTAGAGCATATACATGTGGATTTCGCTTTTATTACGTTAAAACACCTTTAGCTTCATATTCACTAAACGGTTTTAGTGGCAAACCCAGGCATAAATTTAAACAAATTAGTGAAAGTTGGCAGGTAGGTTCGCAGTTTGCCAAACAAACATCGCATAATTTAGTCATGCAAAGGCGAGTTTTTTACTTAATTTGGATTCTCAAAGAATTATTAACATTTTTACCCAAGCAATTTTTTCAGCCACCTTTAGTTCAAAGGATGAAAGATATTTGGAGAAAAAAATAGGAAGATTAATGTTTGATGAATATGGTCAGTGGTAAAAATATAAGTTTTTCGGGAGGCAAAACAATTTTTGAGGAAATAGTATTATTAGGAATTAGATTCCATAAAGTTCGAGTTTGGCAATTAATAGATTATATTGTCCAAGCGGCAAAGTTAAAAAAACGATAATAGCTAACGTTAATATTAGAGCTATGAATTTTGCTTATGAATTACCTTGGTACAGAAAATTTATTAATGAATCTGATTTAGTATTTTGTGATGGATTCGGTGTTTTGTGGGGAGCAAAATGTTGCGGACACTGCGTCAAACAGGAACATCGCATGACCTGTCCTGATTATATAGAAGATTTAGTGTTAGCTTGTGAAAGAGAAAATGTTTCCCTGTTTCTGCTAGCGGGAAAGCCTGGTACAGTAGATAAAGCGATCGCCAAGTTCAAGGCGATCGCACCGAATTTAAAAGTGAAAGGGCATCATGGCTATTTTCAGAAATATGGTATAGAAAATGAATTGATTATTAGTGAAATTAACAGATTTCAACCTGATATACTCTATGTTGGCTTTGGCATGCCACTGCAAGAACGTTGGATTCTTGACAATTTCAATCTTATAAATGCAAAAGTTTTCCTACCTTTGGGAGCTTGCCTTGATTATTACACCGATAATATCTGCAGAGGTCCTCGTTGGTTAACCGATCGCGGTTTTGAATGGTTAACTCGCTTACTTATAGAACCCCAACGTTTATGGCGGCGTTATATTTTTGGCAATCCGCTATTTTTTTATCGTCTTTTTCGAGAATGGATAGTAAGCTTTTTAAAAACCTATTTGGAAATATCTAAAGTCAAAATTTAGGTGAAATCAATTATTTATTTCTACAATTAACTGCTCAAAGACAATGTTTATTCATAAATCTCTTACTCGGCGACGTGCTATCAAAATGACTTTAGCAGGTCTGGTAGGTATGACAACCGTAACTACAAAAGCAGCCTATGAAGATAAGCAAATTCCCTTACTTTTGGATTCCAAAAGAAAATTTAAAGTTATCGGACAAGCTTCCTTAAAACAACGTGCAGCAGCTAAAGGAATAATTTACGGAGCTGCAACCGGTCGGGATATACTTGTGTCGGACGCCGAATTTGCAGATATTTTTGTCAAAGATTGTGCGATGTTAGTGGCGGAAAACGACCTCAAATGGCTAGCTTTGCGTCCGACTCCAAATACTTTTGACTTTAGCAAAGGCGATTGGCTAGCAAAATTTGCTAGTAAGCATAGAATGTTATTTCGAGGAACTCCTTTAGTATGGGATCGAGCACTACCCAACTGGTTTAAGAAGACAATTAACAGTGAAAATGCTGAAAGATTATTAGTAGAGCATATTACAAGAGTTACCAAGCACTATGCTGGCAAGATACATTCCTGGGATGTAGTCAATGAAGCGATCGACGTCAAACGCAGTCAACGTCGTGATGGTTTGCTGCTCACACCTTGGTTGCGTTTTGTGGGTGAAGACTATATCGATCTTGCTTTCCGAACAGCAGCAGCTGCAGACCCCCAGGCAATTCTTGTATATAACGATCGCTGGTTAGATTATGATACTCCCAGGGACAACGCTCAAAGAGCAGCTGTATTGCAACTGCTGGAGCGTTTGAAATCGCAAAAAACACCTGTACACGCTCTTGGTATCCAAGCTCATCTCAGGGCGATCGACAGTCAAACTCGCTTCCATCCCAGCAAACTGAGAAACTTTCTTAAAGATGTAGCCAGTCTTGGTCTGAAAATTTTCATCACTGAATTAGACGTCAAAGACCAGGGATTACCTTTAGATATCGCACAACGCGATCGCATTGTCGCTGCTGTTTATGAAGATTATCTGTCAACGGTATTAGATGAAAAAGCAGTGATTGCAGTTTTAACTTGGGGATTGAGCGATCGCTATACTTGGCTTTTCCAGCTCAATAAACGTCCTTTGCTGTATGACTCAAATTTTCAGCGCAAATTAGCGTGGAATGCTGTTGCAAGAGCTTTCGAGCAAGCTCCCAAGCGTTAATTGCTCACTGAAAACAAGCTTCTCAACTTCCAGTTTTTGCAGGAGACAGGAAAGCATGACTGTTAAATCTATACCAGTCGTTAGTTTCAAACCAGATCTAAGATCTGCAAAAGGAGCCAGAATCCAAAGAGGATTGATTATCAGATTATGTCGGGTGGTATCCCTGATATTTTTAGACATTCTTTCTCTTACCCTTGCTTGGGAACTCACAGGAATTTATAGTCCTACCTTCCATTATTCTGGGATGAAAAAAACATCTTTTTAGTCCTTGCTCTGGCTTTGCAGATCGGTACCATCGCCATTAAAGATTTATACAAATCAGGTTCCCATCGCCGAAACTATTCCTGTTTATTCCAAACTATTTCTACATCTCAACTGTTCCTATTACTTATTAATTTTGTTTACGAACCAAGTAGTTATATTTCTTACTCAAGTCTGATAACTTTTTGGTTATTATCTATAACATTTGTATGCACGCAGCGCTATCTATTTGATTTGGTTACCAAATTATTACGCCAAAAAGGAGTCATGCGCCATTCTATTTTTTTGATTACCAATCCGGAAGAAAAAGAAAGTCACATCACAATCATAGAAAAAGAAAATTGCTACACCATACAGGGGATAGCTAATTCCAGTTGCTTAGATTTACGCAATCGAGAAACAACTCTTGAATATTTGCGCCGCCAAGGAATTGTCGAAGCATTTGTTTCTTGGAACGCCATCAAAGATCGTTTGTATATTTTCTGGGATTTTCATACTGCAGGTATTACTGTCAGAATACTACCAACCAAAAGCGAACTTCGCCATCCCAAATCGACATTTTGGGTAATTGGAGGAGTTCCCTGCATGACAATTTCAGCACCATTTATCATCGGCACTGATTTTTTTGCTCAAGCGTTGTTTTGACCTTTGCTGCTCTATTATTTTACTATTATTGCTATCTCCTATTTATCTATTAATTGCCATATTAATTAAGTTTGATTCTCCCGGTCCCATCTTCTTTAGACAAGAGCGAATTGGTTTGCACGGACGCAAATTTAAGATTTGGAAATTCCGTACCATGGTCGTCGATGCAGAAAAATTGCAAGCTTCTCTAGAAGCAAAAAATGAAATTAAAGATGGAATCCTTTTTAAAATCAAAGACGACCCCCGTGTTACTCCAGTAGGCAAATTTTTACGTCGTTACAGTTTAGATGAGCTACCGCAACTATTTAATGTCTTTTTAGGGGAAATGAGTTTAGTTGGTCCCCGTCCTCTTCCTTGTAGAGATGTAGAAAAGTTTACAAGCCGTCACTTCATCAGACAGGAAGTTCTTCCAGGTATAACTGGTTTGTGGCAAGTTTCTGGACGTTCTAACATCGATAACTTTGAAGACGCCTTCAAATTAGACATTGCATACATTGAAAATTGGTCTTTTTGGCTGGATCTAAAAATTTTGCTTAAGACCGTAAAAGTTGTTCTGCAAAAAACAGGCGCCTACTAAGTAATTGAGAAATAATTAGCTAGCTGTCATACAATTTATACATAAGCGATAAATCTTTTTCACACAGACCTGCTATTTCTAGGTATTAGGTTTTGCATATACACCATATTCTCGTCACCTGCTCAAAGCAGGTGATTTTATTCACAATTTCAACACACCAGCGACAAAGCCTTGACACAAAAATTGGCTAGAAAGTAATTGTATTCCATTAACTCCATGCAAATCATTGTGCCGTCAACCTTTTCAGATTGACTGGTGTCTTTGATAGTACTTTTTCGAGTGCGTTCTTCAGTGGAGAACGTCTTTTTTTGTATCAAAAACAACTGCGGTCTTTAAAGCTGTTGTTCTTCTTCATAAAAGAAGAACTCCGCTAAAAGCGTCAGGCCAATCATCCACAGAAAAAACAAAACCAAAAGTACAATTGTTTCCATCATGGTGCTTACCTCTTGCTTGCTGGCCCTCCAAGCTACCAAGTATTATCTGTTTATACCTAGTTGCACTTGCAAACCGTCATTTCCGTTAACCGATTGCGCAGGTTGAAAAATAATTGGTGGAGTATTAGTCGAAGATGATAGTTGATTAACTTTTTGTAACTGAACTCTACTGTTAACTTGCCACCGCCCCAAGTAGGGATCTACTATATTTTTTTTAGTTTCTCTCGAATTTCTGCTAGTTTGGTCGATAGCGTTTGTTTGTGGAATAAAAAAACTTGCAAAGTCTTTGTTCGTTGTTCTATTATTGATTCCTTCTAGGGAATCACCGGATAAAGTGTATTGTTCGGTAGTTGTAGTTGGAACTGACGGTGACTGAGCTTGAACTTTACCATACATGCCGGCGATCGCTGCTACAATACCCACAGCAGCACTTATTTTGGCCTTCATTTTTATAATCCAAACCCTATCTCTATTGTTAATGCAAATTTATATAATCTGCTATTTTTTTAACTTTCTCTTTATCAGCATGCGGTATCTCCTATCTTCCCAAGTACACCAGAGGAAACACAGACAATAAACATTTTCTCCTCCGGTGCAGTTAGTTGCCTTGGGGACCTTGTGCAAACAGCTAGGCAATTTAGCCTCTTGTGGTTGTGCGGAACAATGACTGAAAGCGGGGTTTTAACTGATCGTTAATAAAGTTAAAGATTCCTTGTCTTCGAGAGGCACCCGTGTAATAATCAGGCTCGTTTCCAGGCTTCCACTTGATATTGCAGCCGATACTGGGCTTTTGATCTGGATTGACAGGCTGGTCTGTTAAAACAGCATCAATAGCAGCTCGCAGGTCGCAACCGCTAACAGGAACATTATTACCAGGACGACTGCTATCTAATTGTCCGCGATACACTAACTTGCGTTCCGCATTGAATAAAAAGAAGTCGGGCGTACAAGCTGCTTTATATGCTTTGGCAGTAGACTGAGTGTAGTCATAGCACAAAGGAAAGTTAAATTGTAGTTCTTCTGCCATCGCCTTGAGATTTTCGGGTGAATCTTGTGGATGTTGCTGTGCATCATTAGCACTAATGGCAACTATACCAAGGCTTTTGGATGCGTAGTCCCTGCCAATGCGTGCTAGTTCGTGTTTAACATGCTGTACAAACGGACAATGCTGACAAATAAACATAATTAATAGCGCTTTGCAGTTGGAGAAAGTCGCAAGCGAAATCGTTTTACCAGAGACGACATCAACAAGCTGAAAGTCGAAAGCTGGAGTTCCCAGTTCTAACATGGTTGAAGGAGTAAGCGCCATAATATCACCAGCCAAAAAGTAGTTGTTATATCTTTATTAGGTATATTTTTATTGCCTCTGCTTTTGAAAAAGCTAGATTAATTTTATGTTGTGCTAGTAAAAATAGGACTGACAGCCCAAATTTAGAGGAAGATTGTTCTGTCAATCCTGCTTGTAGTTTCTCAACAGCAATGGATGTCAGCGGGGAAAGCTAAGTAATAAAAGCTACAAATAAATCTCCGCACGTACGAAATTTAACTAGTTTGGGATTGTAATTGCTGCTGGGTTTGGCGATCGTATTCTCCACTGAGCGTCTGAGTTTGTTGTTCGCCAAGGCGAATGGTGACGACTTTATTTTTTTCTTCCTCTGCTTTCGGTAACTTCAGACACAAAACACCATTCTTAAACTCTGCTTGCACTTTATCGTTGAGAATTCTAGCCGGTAAAGGAATTACTCGTTGAAATCTACCATAGCGAAATTCCGAACGTCTCGTTCCCCTTTCTTCGCTTCTAAATTCCGATTTGCGTTCTCCACTGATGGAAACAGCATCTGCTGTAACTTTGACATCTAGGTCTTTGGCTTCCATACCAGGAAGTTCAACCCGAAGTTCTACACTGTCGTCATCTTCACGAATTTCAGCTGCTGGTATAAAATTGTATTCTAAACCTTCCCCTCGCTCGCCGGTAGTAGTCATCATCCGTTCGAACAAGCGATTCATTTCCCGTTGCAAGCTAGAAATTTCTCGGAAAGGATCCCAGCGTTCTATTTCGCGGAAGGGGTCCCAGCGGGATAACGTCATATTTTTACCCTCCGAATATCTGTCTAATGTAAGATTTGCAATCCGGTTGCTTCAACTTCAACCTATCAAAGGAAGAAAGTCGCCTCATCAGCCGAATGGATGAGCTTTGCTATGACATAATTAGATGTTGAGTCTTTTTGCTTAATCTATTTGATAGAGGTTGAGCAAGCTCAAGCTTACTTTCAAACGTAATTCCGTACTTCTTGGTTGTAGCGCGTCAAACTTTCCAGATTTTTTTGCAACTGCAAAGATGAAGGTTTTAATGCTAGCGCGTCTATGTTTAATTCATCCTGAAATCTTTTGATTTTATCACGACAAGTTACTACATCACCGATAATTGAGTTTTCAATCAAATAATCTTCATCAAAACAAATATTGTCGCGAGTAAACGGTTTGTGTGGTTGATTACCGTTATTTTGCATCACCGCAGCTGCATTGGCTTTCATTTTTTGACTGAATTTGCGGATAAAGGGTAAAGCTTCGCTTACTGCTTCTTCATTAGTTTTGGCGACGAAAAAAAAGCGTGCTAACATCAGCTTTTCAGAACCGCTGGCGTTAATTGAGCGATACCTGGCAACAGTATTTTTCAATCTCTGCAGTGAAAATGGCGGTCCTCCCATCAAACCGAAACTATAACGAGCAGCAAAATCTATACCTTGTTCGTCACCGCTGGCCACATACACGGGTATGTTTCTCTGCAAGGGTTTGGGATAGATGGTAACGCGATCGCAATGATAGTATTTCCCGTTAAACGATACCTCTGTTTCATACAACAGTTTGTGAATCAGTACCATCGCCTCTAAAGTTTTAGCACGAGATTCACCCATGGGCGTGGCAAAATGCTTGTTCTGTTCGGGAAACGGACCGCCTTTGGCTATCCCGAAAATCAGTCGCCCTTCGCATAGGTGATCGAGGGTAGCAATGTCTTCCGCTACTCGAATCGGATTGTGAAAAGCTAGCAGTACCGCCGCCGAACCCAGGCGAATTTTGGAAGTTACACCCGCCAGATGTGCCATCAAGACTAAAATTGAGGAACTGAGATTCAATTCGTTGAAATGGTGTTCCGTCACCCAAGCTTCATCAAAACCCAAGCTTTCTGCGTGTTTGACAAGTGCAACTTGTTCTTGAATGGCGCGACGGGCGTCTTGATGATGATTTTCGTAATTGCAAAATAGTCCGGTCTTCATTGCGATCGCCCTACATTTCTACGTTGCGACCCAGTGCAAATCTAACCACAAACGCGGGTCTGATTGTTTTATTTTTGACATCGGATCCCGCAGTAACCGCGAGGCATTTAGAAATACCACCTGCACTAACCCCATGTTGTCCGCTAATTCCCTCAGCACTTCTTTGTGAACTTGCACGTGGGGCATCATTTGTTCCGAACAATAAATTCCTATGTACTGCAAACGTTTAGGAGGTCGTCCCCAATAATTGGTGATGACTTTCACATGACAGCCATCCAACAATTCTCCAAGTTTTGGGTAATAGTTTTTGACGACCCTCACAAATTCTTTTGCCAAGATATCTTCTCTAATCATGACAAAATCTAAATTTATGTAGGGTTGATGACATTTTTAATATAGCATAAATCAGTCACAAAAAATAAATAAAACTTCCAATTAAACATCTTTTAACATATATTTAATTCTCAAATTTTAACTAATTTTAGCTTACCTAATACGACGTTCAGACACCAAAACTTCTGCTATTAAATGGGGGATACCAACCAAGTCAAAATCTTCCTTATTACCAGAAAACGGCGAAATAAATATATAATTTGGATCGCACTCTCCCGTGTCATAAACTTGGATGTACCATCGATCGGGAAATCCTTTGACAGCTAACTCTACTATGTACCAACTTTGACCGACAAGACGACAACTAACAACTACAAACCAATTTCTATCTTCTTCAAAAAGATTCCATTCAGCCAGAAGAAATTCTAAAGCAATTTGTCCTGCATCAGTGGCCGTCAACAGCATTATTACTCCTGTTTTTACTTTTGATTTTAATTTTGAGGATACAAACCTAATTCCTTAGATAATTCTCGAGCAACGTGAATTAAAAACTTCGCTCCCTCTTCATTGCCTTGATGTACAAATACAATTGCTACTTGCAGCATTGTCTGGATCAAGCCAACATCTATTAACTCTGGTTGCGCTGTCAAAATTTCTGGTTCTTGTCCGTTAGGACATCCGAGTAAGCGATCGATTAAATCAAAATATTGATTTTGGCGTTCTTCTGTAAGAGTCATTGTCTGCTTGCCAATCAACTACTGCTCGATACTTTCGTGCCACAATTTTTCTAACATATCTACTCGTCGTTGCCAAACTGTAGCGCGATAAACCAAGTACCTGTCATACAAAAAAATAAATATTCCCAAACACATAGGAAATAATAAAAATAACCACTTACCCAATGCAATCGATTTAGACAATGAAGTAAAATCGAAATTGCATTCCTGCTCGTCTTTTCTAGCGTCTGGGCGAAAAGCTTTTATAGTACTAGTATTTTGATGGGAAGCAATGCTAATTGTAACTCCCGAAAGCTCACGCTGCATTTCTATTAGCTGTAAATGTTTATTCCAAATTACATTGCATATTAATCCCTCTGGAAAAAGAACTATTAAAGTTAATAAACTAACTGTCAAAAACTTTAAAAGTTTTAGCTTCATTTTGCCTCTCCTTTACAAGGTAGCATGCACCCCGCGAACACATAGCTAACCTTACCTATCAATTGATTTCAGGTATGCACGCCCCCAAGTTAAGCCATAGCGCATTCGTTGTTAGAGATAGCTAGAACTCGAAGTTTATCTTACCTTGCTGCTGTTGGGACTTAAGAAGTCCCCCCTTTTGTAGGGGGGGATAGAGGGGAATCTCTGCGTAAATCCTATAGGTTTTATAGCAGTAACTGCAAAAAAGAATATTTTGGCAGCAGTGGATCAAGAATTATTAGATTAATTAAATTTGTACTCACAGTCTCTAAGTTTGATAGCACCTAGCTTTCCAAAATTTTTGGGGGTAAGGGTACTAGTATTTTTGGGGTATGGGTACTTGCATTTTTGAGATAGGGTACTGGCATTAATGCACTCAATTAAGAATGGGAAATGAGAATGTTCGAAAAATACTAAAAAATTAGAATCAAGCAATTAAAATATTTGTCACGTCCGAGAATAATTCTGAAAAGACAAAATTAAATTTCCTCAAATACCCTTGTAAAAATTACCACTAAGACAAGGGGTAATATTTGTGATTTCAGGAGTTAATGAATGCGAATTGCTCGTGATATTAGCGAACTAATTGGAAAAACTCCTTTGGTGCAACTAAATAAAATTCCCCAAGCAGAGGGGTGCGTAGCTAGGATAGTTGTCAAACTAGAGGGAATGAATCCAGCTGCTTCGGTAAAAGACCGCATTGCGATCGCCATGGTAGAAGCAGCGCAAAAAGCTGGATTAATAGAGCCAGGAAAAAGTATTTTAGTTGAGCCAACATCTGGTAACACAGGAATTGGACTAGCAATGGTAGCAGCAGCGCGCGGCTATTCCCTGATTTTAACTATGCCTGAAAACATGAGCTTAGAAAGAAGGGCCATGCTGAAAGCCTATGGCGCAGTATTAGAACTAACACCCCAAAGCGAGGGAATGCAAGGAGCGATTCGCAAAGCCGAAGAAATAGTTGCAAACACCGCCAACGCTTATATGCTGCAACAATTTCGCAATCCAGCAAACCCAAAAACTCACAGAGAAATTACTGCTGCAGAAATTTGGACAGATACAGACGGGAAAGTGGATATCGTTGTCGCTGGAGTTGGAACCGGAGGAACAATTACCGGAATAGCTGAAGCTATCAAACCACGCAAGCCAAACTTTCAGGCGATCGCTGTCGAACCCAAAAACAGTTCCGTCCTTTCTGGTGGTCCACCAGGTCCCCATAAAATTCAAGGTATTGGTGCTGGATTTGTACCCCCAGTTTTGCGCATGGATTTAATAGATGAAGTGATAGCAGTCAGCGATGAAGAAGCAATGGCCTTTGGGCGGCGTTTAGCAAAAGAAGAAGGTTTGCTATCTGGTATATCCTCCGGTGCAAATTTATGCGCGGCCGTACAAGTAGCAAAACGTCCCGAAAACGCCGGTCGATTAATCGTGATGATTCAACCTTCCTTTGGAGAACGTTATTTGAGCACGCCCATGTTTCAAAACACAAATAATTAACAACAAATTGCCCGCCACACCCTCGCTGCAATTTTGTGCCAAGATACAATTACTCTTGGTGACAACTACCTTGCCCGAGTAACAATGAAAGCCGATTTCCAATTTACCGAAACCACTGTATCTGCGTTCAAACGCCCCGAGCTCCTTGCTCCCGCAGGTAATTGGGAATGCGCAAAAGCAGCCGTAGAAAACGGCGCAGACGCAATTTACTTCGGCTTGGAGCGATTCAACGCTCGCATGCGGGCAGACAATTTTACCGAAGCAGACTTACCAGAATTAATGCAGTACCTGCACCGTCGCGGCGTCAAAGGTTACCTCACCCTCAATACCCTTATTTTCCCTCGAGAACTAACAGAAGCAGAACAATACATCCGTACAGCGATCGCCGCAGGCGCAGATGCAGTCATAGTTCAGGATATTGGCATTTGTCGTCTTATCCGTCACATTTCCCCCGATTTTCCCATTCACGCCTCCACCCAAATGACAATAACTTCCGCTGCTGGCGTGGAATTTGCTCGCTCAATAGGGTGTAATTTAGTAGTTCTTGCTCGAGAGTGCTCTTTAAAGGAAATTAACAAAATCCAAAGCCAATTGGCATGCAGGGGAATATCCCTTCCTTTAGAAGTTTTTGTTCACGGAGCACTGTGCGTTGCTTATTCTGGTCAGTGTCTGACAAGCGAAGCTTTAGGAGGACGTTCTGCTAACCGAGGCGAGTGCGCCCAAGCTTGTCGGATGCCATACGAATTAATTGCAGACGGCAAAACTGTAAACTTGGGAGATAAAAAATATCTCCTCAGTCCCCAAGATTTGGCAGGATTAGATGTTTTACCCGAGTTGGTTGCATCTGGAGTGAGCAGTCTCAAGATTGAAGGACGGTTGAAATCTCCAGAATATGTCGCCAATGTTACCCGCGTGTATCGGCAAGCACTCGATCGCGTCATGGAACAAAGCCACAACAGTCAAGACCCAGGAAAACAGCACAAACAAGTCGCTTTTCCTCAAGAACGTTACAACTTAGAAATGGCTTTTTCTCGGGGACTTTATACTGGATGGCTGCGTGGAATTAACAATCAAGAATTAGTTCATGCCCGTTTTGGTAAAAAACGCGGTGTCTACCTGGGAGAGGTAATTCGGATTAAAAACAACCAAGTCACCCTCCTGGCACAGGCGCCGCTCAAGCCAGGAGACGGTGTAGTTTTTGACTGCGGAAATCCCGAAGCCAAGGAAGAAGGTGGATTTGTACATGCAGTAGAAGTTAAAGGTAAGGAAGTAGTATTGAAATTTGGACGGTGCGATCTTAATTGGCGACGCGTGCACGTGGGCGATAAGGTTTGGAAAACCAGCGATCGCTTGCTCGAACAGCAATTACGTCAAAGTTTTAGCGGCGATACCCCAAAATTCCAACGTCCGATTCAAATTCAAGTGTATGGGGAAGCCGGACAAAATTTAACTGCCATCGCCCGTGATGAAATCGGTCACCTAGTTCAGGTACAATCCTCAATGCCACCAGCGCCAGCTCGCACCAAACCCCTAACGCGAGAAACTTTGCAACAACAATTTGGCCGTCTGGGGAATACTCCTTTTTATTTGAGCAACTTGTCAAATCACTTGCACGGAAGTGTGATGTTGCCTGTTAGCGAGTTGAACCGAATGCGGCGAGAAATTGTTACTCAACTACAACAATTGCGAAGTCAACCCCAACGCTGGAAAATAAATTCCAATGCTTGTCTTTCAGATTTACTTGTTTGCTCCCCATCTTTTGGTGTTTCCAGTTCTCCATCTCTTATAGTCTTAGTACGCAACCTCCAACAACTTCAAGCAGTACTGCAAACAAGTATCGAAACAATTTACTGTGAATTTGAAGATCCCCTTAAGTACCGCCAGGCAGTGCAATTGGTACGAGAAAAACAAAATTCTTCATCTTCACCTACAATCTGGGTAGCGCCTCCCCGCATTACCAAACCAGGAGAAAATTGGATTTTGCAACAGGTGCGCTCCTGCAATGCAGATGGGTATTTAGTACGAAATTACGACCACTTGCAGTTCTTCGCCAAAGACCGTTGCATAGGAGATTTTTCTCTCAATGTTGCTAATCCCCTCACAGCGGATTTGTTTAAAAATCACTTCGGTTTAGAACGCCTCACAGCATCCTACGACTTGAATATAGCTCAACTGCAAGACTTGCTCAAAAGCTCTCATCCCCATTGGTTTGAGGTGACGATTCACCAACACATGCCGATGTTTCATATGGAACATTGCGTGTTTTGCGCTTTCCTATCCACGGGAACAGATTTTCGCAACTGCGGACGACCCTGTGAAAAACACGAAGTCAAACTCAAAGACCGCGTCGGTACAGAACACATCGTTTGTGCAGATGCTGGTTGTCGAAATACGGTCTTTAATGGCACAGCCCAAACCGGAGCAGAATACGTACAGCGTTTGTTAGAGCTCGGATTGCGCCACTTCCGGATTGAGTTTTTAAATGAAACTCCCGCCCAAGTGAATCAAACAATACATTACTATCAGCAATTACTGCAGGGCAAAATTACAGGTTCCCAGCTATGGCGCCACTTGAAACTGCAAAATAAGTTAGGCGTAACTCGTGGTTCGATTTTCAATTAAATGCAGTTTTTGCTGGCAAACAATCGGCGATCGCTGCCGCTTTTACGTATTAATACTTATGGGATGGCTGGTTTTTAGTATTTTAAAAAACATAAACCAGAAAAAAGTCCGATTAAAGTAAAGGAAAGTTTTTCCAGCACCTGCTAAGCTGACGAAAATATTTTGTGCATTTTGGCAACTACCTCAAGAAAGATTTTTGATTGAAAATCACAATTAATTAGTAATTTGGCTATGAAGTTATGTTATTGTTTTGGGAATTGGAAAAGTAAAGTTCATCCCAAGGTATGATGCCAAACTGCTTTAAACTCGCTCTCAATTTGGAAGCAGAATTTTTTTCCAGCAAGGACTGCGAAGGAATAATGTCCAAAAGTTTGAAGCGGCGATCGCCAGCTTTGATAAAGCACTCAAATGCAAACCAGATTACCCTGAAGCTTTATTTCAAAAAGGCTTTGCCCTTGGTTGCTTGGGACGTCACCAAGAAGCAATCGCTTGTTTTGACGAAACATTAAAATTACGTACCGATGACTGTTGGGTTTGGCACAACCGGGCCATAGCTCTAGGAAAGTTAGAACGCCACCTAGATGCTTTGAACAACTTCGATCGTGCCATAGAATTTAACCCCAACGTCGCCACCATTTGGCACAATCGCGGTCTTACCTTGTGCGATCTGGGACTTTATGAAAAGGCGATCGCTAGTTTTGAGCGCACCTTAAAACTACAACCAGATGCTTATTGGGCCTGGAACAACAAAGGTAACGCCCTCAGACACCTCAAGCGCTATGAGGAAGCTCTCAACAGCTACGACCGCGCCATTGAGTTCTACGTTGATAACGTTATGGCTTGGCATAACCGCGGTGTAACGTTAAATGAGTGGGGACGCTATCACAAGGCGATCGCCAGCTTCGATCGCGTCTTAGCAATTCAACCCAACCATTATAAAGCTCTGCTCAACCGAGGCATGTCCTGGGAAAAATTAGGGCATTACGAAGATGCAATGAACAACTACAATCAAGCTGCTCAACTGCAACCCAACGATCCCCTTGTTTGGTACAACAAAGCTCGCTGTTACGCCTTACAAAAAAATATCGCAGCAGCAATTGAAAACTTGCAAAAAGCCATAGACCTCAGTCCCGAAACATACCTGCCAATAGCAGCAAATAACTCAGACTTTGATACAATTCGCTCCGATGAACGCTTTCAAGCTTTAATCCAAGAGCAAAAACAAAAATACTAAAAGACTTCACAGCAAAGGGGATGTCTGAAAATATCGGGAGCAATAAGTAATTTTTTCAACATCCTCTTTGCGGAAATCGCAGATACAACCAGGCATAATTTCTACAGCATTTGCACTTTTGTTGGCAGAAAGGATAATTCCTGTTCAGAAAAGGCTCTACAAAATTTACTAGTTGCGCACCCTTGACATTATACATAGGTATAGGGCTTACAGTAGGCACAGTTGAGTCGTTAACTTTACGGCTATCCTGCATTTCGGTCAACTATCGCCAATAGCTTTATAAAGGATTTCTCGGTCGCAAGCTTTCTACAGCGAACTGACGAAGCCATTACGACTCAACCACTTACTGTATCGCATTTGGAGAAGACTAACATGAAACCGAAAACGGCCCTGCAGGTGAGTGTTTCCGCCACGATATTGATAGTGGTATGGATTGCTATATAAATTTCAGCAATAACACTGACAGCGTTGAATTTGGGTACCTTGGTTGGCTATCTAGATTATGTCTTGCTTAAAACCCTAACGGTCATGATAGTCGTTACTATCATCTCTTACCAACGCTATCGCCTTACATTTGTTGCCATCGCGATCGCTGAAGAATTTTTTTGAGGTTAGCCTCCAATTATGAGTCAATATTGCCATTCAAGTCAAACCACCGAACAGCACATTTGTCCAGCGGACAAGACAAAAGGAAAACCCGTGAAGCTGATAACGTTGAAAAGCTTGTTGACAGGAGCAGCACTGGAGAAGTTAGATCCTAAAAGCAGCTATACCTTTTGTCCTAGTTCTACTTGTTCGGTGGTTTACTTCTCTAATAGCGGTCAAATATTTACGACTGCAGATCTAAAAATTCCTGTCTTTCAAAAAAATTTCGATGCACAGGTTCCAGTTTGCTACTGCTTTGACTGGAGTCGTCGACGCATTTGGGAAGAAATTGAACGAACTGGTACAAGTACTGCGATCGCTTCTATCACAACTCACATTAAGGCTAAACGCTGTGGTTGTGAAGTGAACAATCCCCAAGGAACTTGTTGTTTAGCAAATGTTCGAGAGACTGTACAGCAACTGAGCGCCCCCTAAGTTCATCATCAAAGACAAGCAATTTATGAAGCGAAAAAAACCATTTCCTCAATGGCAGCTAACAAGTGCTGTTTTAGCAGCAATTGTGGCATCTATTTGCTGTCTCGGTCCTTTGCTACTTGTGGCTGTTGGAATCGGTGGTGCTTGGATTAGCAATTTAGCTGCTTTTGAGCAATATCGTCCCTTTTTGATCGCACTCACTCTTGGATTGTTAGGCTTCGGCTTTTATAGGAACTACTGGAGTTCTATAGCTAAAGAGTACCAAAGGGCGAGTGCTTGTGCTCATCCAGGCGCTAACCAAATTGCCAAGAAGACTTTTATCGTCAGCGCAGCATTCGCTCTGGGTTTGCTTGTGTTTCCTTATGCTGTTCCCTACATCTTTGTAGTTAATACCCATCAAAAGGTTGTGAAAGCAAAACAGGTTGTTTTACAAATCAAAAACATGACTTGCAAAGCTTGTCTTGTAACAGTCAAAAGTAGTTTGATTATGATATAGCAACAGTTGCGATACACGAGCCTCAAGCTTCGCTGCTAAGGGGCAAAGTGACAGTGAAGGTTGTGCCAACATTAACCTCACTGCTGACGGCGATCGCACCACCAACTTGCTCGATCACCTGTTTGACAATTGCCAAACCTAACCCTGTTCCCGGAACATTCCCGACATTACTGGCGCGAAAAAAGGGTTCAAACAAGCGTGCTTGCTCAGCAGGAGAAATGCCAATTCCTTCATCCTGGACTTGTAAAATCATCACCTCTTTGTAGCATTGCAATTTCAATCGAATGGTACTGTGGGGCGGAGAATATTTCATGGCGTTGGAGAGGAGATTGGTTAGAATTTGCCGCAGCAGTGTTTCGTTGATGGAAACCATTGCACATTTATCGTCGCACTCTAGTTGAATCGTGCGATCGCTGTTGCTACCGATGGTCATGTCTTCAACCAGCTGCTGGCAAAAAGGCTCGAGCGCCAATGGAGCAGCACGAGCAACCAATGTCCTTGCTTCAACTTTGCTCAACGCCAGAACATCATCAATTAAAGCAGTCATCGATTTAACTGCTCTTTGAATTCGGTAAAGAAGCTCAACTCGTCGTTCCGGTGGCAAATCAGGGCGTTCTAACAAACGGGCAAAGCCAGCAATAGTATGGAGGGGATTGCGAAATTCATGAGAAACCATAGAAACAAACCGCGATTTGAGTTGTTTGAGTTCGCGTTCTTGCTCTAGGGCAGCTTGAAGTTGCAGGGAGAGTCGCCGCGATCGCAGCAGCATTTCCACCCGTGCTTGCAACTCTAACTTTTCGATCGGTTTGTTAATCAGTTCGTCAATGGTTTGCCACAGATGGCGTGTCAACAGTTTGACATCTGACCGCAAGGTAATCAGCAGGACGGGCAAAAATACAGGTTGCTCGGCGCGTTTTCTCGCCTGGACCCATTCCCACAAATGATGCAAGGCTGGACCATCAAGAATGCACAGGTCAAATGGCTCGTTCAGCAAGGGAACGGCTTTGCCTGCCTGCACCACCGATTCTCCCACAACAACGTTGTAATATTGCCCTAGCCACTCTGCTATAAGGCGGCGATTTTCCTTTTGCTCAATAAACATCAAAATTCGGTTCATCGCTTACTCACCTTCCAGCAACTCGGGCACACCTGTAAGGATACCGCGAAGCTGGTGGAGCGGACTACCAACCTTAATTCCGTAGCGACCGATCTGAAATTCGCGCAGTGTTTTTTCAAAATCACTCATTCGCTTTTTCAGGACGCCAATTGCCCGTCGCAGTTCGCCTTGTATTTCCAAGTAGCGCAGAAAGATAATCGTGTCTGCTAAATAGCTAATGCCCGCTTCGGTGGCTCGAAATTCTCCCGTAATCGCTTCAACCTCGTTGATTAGTAAGACTGCAACTCCCATATTTTGCAGATATTTACAGAGGGCATGCAACTGAGCTGTCACATCTTTGCTCCGCACCGAGAGTCGATAGCCAGACACACTATCGATCATCACAATTCGCGCTTGTTGTTGTTCCACCTCTTGTCGCACAAGATTGGCAAATTCGTCGGGAGTGTAGTGCAGTGGTTCAACTTGTACGATCGCCAGCGTTCCCTGCTTTTGCATCACCCGAGCTGGAGTATTGATGCCTTCAGCCCGACACAACAGCGTTTCCTGATTTTCCTCAAAGGTATAAATTACCGATCGCTCTCCCCGTCCGGCTGCCTCTTTCATAAATTGCAGTCCCAGGGTACTTTTCCCTACACCGCTCGGGCCGCTAATAATCGTAATGGTGCTGCGCTCGATTCCACCATGCAGCAATTCGTCAATTTCAGGAATGCCAGAAGAAATCAATTCTCTGGTTAGTGTCTGTTCAAAGGTTTGGGGTTGCAAGCGTGGAAAAACCTGCATCCCCTGGTTAGTGAGGCGCAGGTTGTGGTGACCGTGTCGAAAATCACTACCGCGAAACTTAGAAACACACAGGGTGCGATCGCCTTTGTTAAAGTCCAAATTGAGTACGCCATCGCTCATGAACTGTAGATCGTCGTCGGGCGCTTCGGCGCTGTGTTCTGAAGTAAATAAAACCGTGCTGCCCTGCTCCACCAAAAATCGCAAAAACGACAGCACCTGTTTGCGAAATTGGAAGGTATCTGGAGCCAGATAGCGAAACTGTGTCATCGAGTCGATGAAAATGCGTTTTGGCTTCAGGGTTGTGACCTGTTCCACAATTCGCTCAGTAGTGGGTTCGCGCTCAACTTCTGCCGGTGAGAAAATATCGTAGGTTTGCACCCGGGCAAAAAATTCGGAAGTAGGGCTAAGATCCAGAAAGGTAATACCTTCCGTGTTAATGTTTATGGCTTGAGCTGTTCGCTGCAGTTGGGTAACCGTTTCTGCTAGTGTAATCAACAAAACGGCTTCGCCGTTGGCAGCACCTGCGGCTAAAAAATGCAATCCCAGCGTGGTTTTACCCGTACCTGGCCCGCCTCGAACCAGGTAGGTACGAGCAATCACATAGCCACCGCCAAGCACTTCGTCGAGTCCTGCTACTCCCGTCGACAAGCGATCACTTAACACCCATGCGCCCCTTTAAGGTCTTCACCGATCCAAAACAACGACTCAATAGCGTGTCTTCGTTGTCATGTCCAGATTATCATCTGTGGGAGCCAAACAGGAAGGATGCGGGAGTGACTTCTTTTGTTGCCAGGCGGTTCGCTAAGTGCTAACTAACTTTGACGACCACTTCCTCCTTTGCTGGAGGTGAGCCGGAAGCGATTGGCAACTCTGAACCGGTATGAACTGAGCTAAACAGAATGTCAATAACATCTGCCTTACGAGCCTGCTCGATGGCGTGGTGAGTGATGATGTCACCGGGTTTGAGGATAACGTTATCTTCCCGATCCAAGATAATTCGGTTCACCGGGCGACCAAGAGCACGTTTGATGCGATGCTCCTCCCACATCCGAATGGCCTGTTGCCGCAGCTGTTCCCATCTCTGTTTGAGGACTTCTACCAGAACGCTGGCGCTTTCCCGAAACTGGGTCATCTCGTCAGCCAACTGGTCGCTTGTCTTTAAAAGCGTTTGGTTAACATTCACCCGGGTCGCTTCTGCTGGCGTCAGACCAACGGCGCTCAGGAGTACCTGTTCCTGCTGATAGGCTCTGGCGCGCTCTATAACTTGGGGAGTAACGATCTGACCCGCCGCCGCGACAATAAATCCATCGCTGGTTTGTACCGTACGATGCACCCGTCGGCCTTGTGTTTGGGAAAGCAGACGACTAGCCAGGGCATTATTTGTACGGCGGCTTAGTTCAGCAACTAGACTGCCTGCTGTTGCCCGAAAAAGTTGGTCTAGGATTCCCTGCTGTCGGGCTACTTCGGCGATCGCCGGCGTAACAGTTTGTCCTTTGGCAATCAGCAACGTTCCGTCCGGATTACGGACATCCCGGTCAACCGGTCGATCCACCACCAGTGCCATCTGTTCATCCGGATCGACGATCGCATTTGTTAGCATCAACGAAGCTTGGCGAGCTGCTTGTTGCATTTTTTCATCGGTGAGCGATGCGATTTCTTGAAGATTGGCACGCGTCTGATTTGCGGTTTCTTGCCACTGGCGCTGGATCTCATCCGCAAGCTGACCGTCCGTTGCCCGATATAGCCGATCGAGTGCACCAAGACGTTCCGCTTCCTCGGCTATAACTGCGGTGACAGGTTGCCCCTGCATCACCAGCAATGTTCCATCGGGTGCAAACACGTCTCGATCGGCAGTCTTGCCAATCACAAACGCTTTCTGCTTTGCCGGATCGACAATTGCATTGGTTAGAGATGCGATCGCTGCCTGGTTGAGATCTTGCCATCGCTGTCCGGCTGTTTCTGTCGTCTGTTGCAAACGTTCTGTTGCCATTTGAGCAGCTTCCTGGAGCCTTTTGCTGGCTTCTGCTGTCGTTGTTTGCAAAGCATTTGTTGCTTCCTGTACCTTTTTTCCAGCCGCAGCGGTCGTGGTTTGTAACGAATCGCTGGCCGTTTGCACAGCTTTGCGAAAACCGCCAACCTGCTCTTGCATCAGCTCGGCTGTTTCAACTGGCACAAATGCCACATCTTCACCAATTTTAAGAGCATGGGAAGCAGGTACGAACGAACGACCTGAGTAAGCATCGGCAAATAGCCCACCCGATACTTCGTAGCCTTCGATCGCTCCGGTCTGGTCGTCGAAATACAGGTCAATAATAGTTCCCAAGTCTCTGCCATTAACGGTGAAGATGCGAGTTCCTCTCAAAATATTATTGCGCTTCAAAATGGCACGGATTTCGGGAACCGATCTGGCCGTTGTTACCGCACTTTTGGAAGGCACAATTACGGCATTGGGCCCGATCGCCTGTAATTTAGAAAATGGAACGACTCGCGCTTGGCGCAATAGTCCGCCCTCACTCACAAGCAAGCCAAGCAACCGGTTACTCGTTTCATCAAAAATTAGATCCTGGACTCGTTCAATTTTCTCTCCAGTATCGTAAGTGACAATTACCTTGCCCAACAAGTCACTTCCTTTACGCATCCTTCCTAATTCCCGCAAAATGCACAAATGCCTTAAACTAAATATTCAAAATCAGGCAGCCCGAGCGGTCAAAAGGCAGCAACCGAGCCACCTGCGATCGCGCTTCTTACTCACTCAAACGCATCTTCACCTGCTGAACGAGATTTGGAAAATCTACAACTTTGTAATACTGAAGCGTTCCAGCAGCTGCAGCTACGATAACAAACATTGGCAATATAAGCGCACCGATATTTTGTCGGCGACCAACAAGCCTTGGCATCAAAATTCTCCTTGGATGAAGATGAAGTGAATATTTTTGTGAACGAGTAAGCTAATTTTTAGGAAACACGGTTGAGACTCAGTCACCAGCCAGATAGGAAGCGTAAGGCTCAAAAGTAACCAAGCAGGTAAAAAGAACCAAAACCAGAATTGAACAGGCCAAACAGCAAAACCCAATTTCCACAGAAGTTGTGCTGCTACTAACCTACAAGTTAATTCGGCTCAACTACTTTTAGTTCGACCCTAGCTAGTCAAGTGCTTTTTTCAGACTATCTTTTATGTCTTCAACAACATGGCGACCTTTTGCTTTTGCTTGCTTTGCTTTCCCTTCAGCTTGAGCTTGCCGATCGCCTGTTATATTTCCAACAGCTTCTTGAATTTTGCCTTCGATATTTTTAGCTGTTGCTTTTAATCTGTCTTCTAAGCTCATAAGATTTCCTCCTACGGATAGTCGGGATAAACTGAGAACGAAAATAGTGGAAACTCATTTCGTTTTCACAAAGACAATGGTAAGTAATAAAGCTCGGTGAATACTCTTTCGCAAGTCAGATCTAATACTCTTTTGTTAGTCAGATTCATTCTTAAACAGCATATATACCGATGGTATAAGTCATTAACATTACTGAAGGCTTTGGTATGCACTAACACCATCATGTGCCTTTGGTGATTTGATTATTCCTTTAGTTTTTGCAGCATCCTGTTGCTAATTCTCGTGGCGCCATCGCTGGGGGGCGATCGTGAGTTCAAGCTGTCACCAATTACCAATTTTTGGAACTCAGCGCTCAACTTGCTAAAAGATCTGGATTTTTATCTATATTATTGTTTCTCCTAAAACTTCTAAATTTTATGGTCGCCTACGTTATCTTTTCATGACAAATCTTTATTTTCAAAAAATTAATTAAATATTATTAAGTACTATTTATAATAAGGATAATTTGTAACATTAAGCTAGGTTGCTGTATCCAAGTTGGCTCAAAATGCGCCTCGGTTTTGTTTCTTAGAATCGACGTTCGTTCTGAGCTAGGATCTTGCCATCGGAGCCTAACCATGAATTCCTGGAACAGTTGGTCATCACCTCTGCTAGTAGCATTTATTGGACTAGGATTGGGAAGTTGTGGATTTTTACCCTTTGGACAAGCTAATTCTCGAGAGCAAGTCACCGAGGTAGAGCCAGATGAGTCTGTCTCTCAATCACGATTACAAAAATTTGAGGTTGCTCGGGCAAAATCCACTTCCGCAGAAAATTTGTATCAACAGCTATTGAGGCAGTACGGTCAAAACTGCCAAGAGTGTGTGAAAACCTTAGAATACAACCTGCGATCGTCACCACCAAAATTCTCAGGTCGAACGGAAATTCCAAACAATAGACAGCTCAATGTTTTGATCGCGCTGGATTCTTCCGGCTCCATGGCAGAAAAAATTGCTAAAGGCGTCAAAATCGATGTTGCTCGCTCGGCCATAACCAACTTCACAAATGCCTTACCCGATACAGCTCGGGTTGGACTACTCGTCTACGGACACAAAGGATCCAATGCAGCAGCTGACCGAGCTGTTTCCTGTAAAGGAATTGATTTATCTTATCCGATTGAACCACTCAACCGCGATCGCTTTACAACCGCAGTGAATTCATTTCAACCAAAGGGTTATACGCCGATCGCCGCAGCGTTGAATCGTGCCAAGGAAATCTTTTCTAGATTCGACAACACTACCAATCAGAACATTGTTTACCTCGTTTCTGACGGGATTGAAACCTGTGGCGGAGATCCGATTGCAGCTGCGCGAGCACTACATAACTCTAACGCCCGAGTGATTGTCAATGTCATCGGCTTTGATGTAGATAATCAAGCTCAGCGACAACTTAGAGCCGTTGCTGATGCAGGTGGTGGGGAATATCTGCCAGCACGCAACGCAGATGAACTAAACGATGCATTCAGCCAAACACGATTACGTCGATATGTGTTGGCAAATGCTAACGCTCAAACTCGCGTCCGAATTGCTACGACTGCTCACTTAAGCAAGCTCAGACTCTGTGTAACTAACAAAATCACAAAGGAGAGATTAGCATTTGGGAACGCACTACAGTCTTTATTGCGGCAAGACCGCATCAACCTCGATCAGCAAGTGTATGTGCTCGATCGGCTCAAGCAACGACACGATAATATTGACGCCTGGCTTAAACAACTTGAAGCCGACATTGAAAATCGAGAAAACCTCACGCTTCAACAGTTAGAACAAGAGCTAGAACGTATCACTAACCCGAAGTAAACTGGAGGGATGGAAGGTTAACAATATAAATTTCAAGCTTAACTTGAGTCTGCTTTAACAATTTGGTCGCAAGCTGCAACTGGTTTGTAGCGTATTGTGCAGTCAACTAAAATTTGCTTTATTTATTGAGTGCGATCGGCATTTCCTTGCTAGTAATGAGGACTTAAGTCTTCACTACCAACGAAACAGTGGCTTAGCCAATCCTTTGCCACCACAACACGCCCACCGCTCCGGTTCGATTGCGTAGTTATTTAGTAGTCCCTCCCGGTCTACCGTATAACCATCGGTTGTGTGGTCGTGATTTGCTTGCTCGCGAGGGATGTGACCAAAGCGTTTGCCTTCTCGTTGTTGACGTGCAGCTGTTTCAGCTGGAATCAGGTGCGGGTCATAGTGGGAAGTGGCTACTTGGGTATTGTTTGGGCGATTCACGATCTTCCTCCTTGAGGTTTTTAGAGACTATTTGTTTCTACACCTTCATCATAGGTGCGTGAATTAATAGAAGCAAATGTTCTTTTATTTTAAAATAATAGTTTTTTTCTATTGTCTTCCCTCACAACCTAGAAAACACCACGCTCTTTGAACAACTGCAAACTTTTTGGCGGTGGTTAAGCAGGACGGAAGATTAAACTAGATAATATTGGATTTTTGGAATTGTGAACACAACAATCCAAACAATATGCACAAACATCCTATATTATTTAGCATCTACTTGATTACAGTTTCTCTGTTTTCAAATCAACCTTTGTTAGCAGAAACTCCATCAATTCCAACTGCCTCTGATGCACCTTTGGAATTAGATTTATTAATTAATCCTAAAGGTTCTGTAATTACCGCTAACACCATAAATCAAGAAAAGTTAACTGTCCCGAGTTTGTGGTGGGTAAAAGAAAATTTTGACAATAAACTATTGGATAATTGGATAGCGTATCCAACCGTAGGTAATCAACCTGCACGAGTAGATTTAGTAGTTAATCAAAGGATTTGGAGCTTATTAGACTATCTAGATCGTTACAGTTTTGTTAATAGATTGGGTACTGTTGCCAGAAATTACGGCTATAATATCCGAGTTTTTAATTATCAAAAAGAACGTTTGGCAAGTTATACTTGCAACTTTCAAGTTAATCCAGCTTTATGTAGAATAGAAATTAATTCTCAAAATAAATTTAGTTTGGAGCGGTCTTTTTAAGAATCAGATTTTATTTCTTAAGAATGTTAAACAAAGACTGGTATTGAGCAGTTACTTGGGACGGTAGCGGCAGTAAAAATTCACTTTTAGCAAAAATTTCCTGATTATCTATTAAGAGTTTACGTAATGATTTTTGAATATCAAATTTTTGAAGTTGTGTGGTAATTGGTGAATTGCTTTTAGTCAGCAAAGAAATTTGATTTGCTATGTTTGGTAGCCAACAAAAATCGATCCATTTATATATCAAATCATCTTTTTTACCGACCACCGGTTGTACCCATAAATCGGCCCACAGTGCTGTTCCCGATCGCGGAACTACTGCTTGCAGTTGGGGATAGCGTCCGAGTACTGGTAATACGTCATTTGACCAACCAATTGCTAACCAAGTATCTCCCATAATTAGGGGTTCTAGGTATCTGGTGGAACTGTAAAATTTTACTTGCGGCTTGAGAGTGCGCAATTCCTCTTCTAAGTTGGCAATACTGTCTATTTTTTGGGTGTTATAAGATTGTCCTAACTTCTTTAGTACTAAACCAATTACTTCCCGTGGTTGGTCGAGTGCAGAAATGCGATCGCGCAGTTCGGGTCGCCACAAATCACTCCAGTCGACCGGTTCCCAACCTAATCGTGCAAATTTATCACGGCGATAAACAATGACCGTAGTACCCCAACGGTAAGGAGCTCCCCAAACTTTTCCTCGAGCATCTAGTAACCCTTGTTCGTTACGCGTTACAATTTGTTGCCAGCGCTGAGGTAAAACAGGCCACTGTTTCAACTTTTCTACTTCCAACGGTTGAATTAGTTTTTCTTCAATTGCTGTTTTTAACCAGTAATCTCCTAAAGTTATTAAATCGGCGGCTTTTTTTTGAGAAGAACCCAAAGGTAAAGAAATACCCCATCTTTTTCGAGAAGTGGTTTGAGGGCGATCGCGCCAAGCTTGCAGCTGTTGATATAAATCCTGTAACTGCTCTAAGGGAACAAAATTTAATCCTATCTGCGACTGCAAGGTCTGTTGAAATTTATCAACTACTTGACCGGGAATAGAACCTTTCAACAACTCAACGCTGAGTGTCTGCTGATTTTTGGCACCACATGCCAACAATCCCTGCCCCAATAACAGTATCGTGCTACCTTGTAAAAAAGACCGTCTGCGCATTGAAATTCTCAATTGAAACTTCTCAGCCAAGATATAGCATTTATAGGGGTCTTGCAGCACTCAGCCAGATGATTTTTTCTAGGAGCTGTTTGTATGGAGGCGCTTTCCAGTCTGTGTGGAAAGTTTTTAAAAACGTTACTTTTTTGCTTACCCAACACCATAATTGCTATAAAATAAACTATATCCTTTTAGTTATAATTACCTAGGTAAACTTTACGGTCTTCAAATCCTAGAGAATAGGCGTTTTTCATAATTTTGAACTTCTTTGACAAGCTTCAGGCATGATATTTAGCCAAACTGAGTATTTTTTCCTTTTTACCTTTTCGATCTTGCCAAAAAAATATTTTCGGCAGCAATTTTTCTCAAAACGAAAATTGAGCATCACTTGCAATAAGATTGAGAAATGTTATTAATTAATTAATTAGATATTTAATCCTAAACAAGCATATTGAAACTTAAAAAAATCATAAGTATATCTGATGAAGCCAGTAAATTGAATAACATAGAGAAAAATAAGTGGACGAGGGTATTAAATGGAGCCATTACAAAAGCAGGTCCTGACATTAAGCTATAAAATAGATGCCCTCTACCAAGTGATTGAGCAGCTAGACAATAAAGTATCTCAAGCTTTATCGGCGTGCTGCTTGGAAACAAGACACGAGGATAGAGATAATGGTCTAGAAGATGTCGAGACTGGCAATTCACAGTTAAAAGGACAAATTAGTCCTAATCCGGAGATGGAACACAAAGATGTTATTGCAGACGGTATTTATCCGGACTCGAATCTTCAGGGGGCAGATAAGCAAATTACACCAGAAATTCAAATTCAAAGACTCACAGCCCAATTAACAGCAGCTTACAATCGAATTGCTGCTCTAGAAGAGCAATTATTACTAAAAAGAATCAATTATTAATCAATAGTCAATATTCCACAGCCGATGGCGGGTTGACTTTGGACTATTGACTGTTGAGTTGCAATAGCTGTTGGAGTTGGGCTTCTACTGTTTTCAGCAGTTGATGTTGCTGCCAATCGTAACTCAGATGCGCGGCAATACAAGCTCCTCCAGCTCCGACCCCTTCTTTGACAAAACCTTGTTCGTAGGCTCGAAGTTGGGGATAAACAGAATCAGCAAAACTCAATTGAGTAGCGAGTAAGGGCGGAGGAGCACCGCCCAATTTTGTACTGTTTTCACCTACTAGTTGGGCTAATTCTACAGTACCTCCAGTGGGGTCTTCTGCTACCCAACGAGTTGTACCGATAACGACGGCTTCTGGCTGCCACGGTAGAGTGTAAGCGTGAGCGATCGCGCTCATCAGCGCATACACTGCGAGCATCTGGGTTCCGCCAGCAAGCAACACTCCGCAACTGCGACTAACAGCGATCGCCATTCCGGCTACAACTATTTGCATGGGATCGCCCACTGCAGCTACAATCTGGAGAGGATCGACCAAGGGAGGGAAAAGTAAACTGGCTTTTGGATTTTTTTTCCTTATTTTCTCCAAACCAGCTTGTACGACTGCCCACTTTTGGTTGTGGTTGCAAACGGGATGACTGCTGTTGACTTTTCCGACAGCGTTGATACCCAAAGCAGTTAAAAGCGCCAACGCAGTTGTGGTTCCTCCCACAACGCACTCCGCCAAGATCAAATAGCCTGTTGAAATTTTCTGAGCAAGGCGATCGCCCCACAACAGTCCTTGTGATAGCAAATGCTGCACTGTTGCGAGTTCCATTGCACGGCCGCTAGTTAAACATTTAGCAGGAGAACCGCCCAAATCAATTACTGGTACCGCTGGAACTTGAGCAAGACCTGCATCGAACAAATACACTGGAATTTTTAATTGTTCTACCACTGCACGGGAAATGATTGCTGGCGATGCGCCAGCTTGTAAAGGTGGTAGGGGATAGCAGGGTTTGTGTTTAGCACCCCAGTACAAAAATTCTGCATCTGCAACTGCTGTGTACTTTCGGTCTTCCACCGTGCACCCAGCAGCGGAAATTCCAGGTATTAAACAAGTTTCAGTAAATCCTAAAACACAAGCAAATACAGGTGAACAACCCCGATGTCGAGATATCCATGCTTGCCCTTGTTTTTCTTGAGTATAAATACTAATCATGAAAGTGATTTAAAATACTTGTAGTTTTATCCTTCATAATCCATCAAAATTTGTACCCAACGCGGTGGACGGGAAATGGGATTGCCTAAGCGGTCTAACAGCAGCCACGCAGCTAAATGTACGACAAATAGGTAAAGAACATTGTTGAAGGCAATCAAAGCGATCGCTGCCAGATTAATCGCGTATACGCTCGGAGATGACAGTATACCCAACCGGAGGAACAACCACTCGGTTAAATCTGTAACTTGGTTAATCACGTACACCCAAAGGTCTTCTCCTGACAATACCGACAACAGCCACAACCGGAAAAATACTCCCAAGGTTCCCAAAATAGCAGCGAGGGTGATAGAAACAATCCAGGGAACGCGACGATGCCAAGTTGCTCCCAAAAGTACTCCCATAAAAGCAAAGGGCATAACAAACAATAAACTGCGCACAGGTCCCATCAACACCAACAGCAGCAAACCGGAAGTAACTGCTGCCATCCATGCTGCTCTGTGACCCCAACGCAGGTAAACTAAAGCAATGGGCACTGGAAAAAATATGCGCAACACCGGGCCCAAAGGAAAATAGAAATTAATAAACCAAATTAAGCTAGCAGCACTAGCTAAAAAAGCGGTTTCCACCATTCTCAAAGGAGCATCTAGTTTTAATTGCGGCTGTCTTAAATCGTCTTGTTGATGCACCCGTGCATTTTCGTGGGAAAGAAAACCTTTTTCCGGCTCTTCGGCGGGAGAATCTGTAATGCTCATATTTTGGATCAATTAAACTATCATTCTTTCTAAGGCTGACACATCTGGGATACAAATAACCTCTTGGTCGCGTTTTATAAGGCCTTTTTTCTCTAGCCTTGTGAGGACTCGCGTTACTGTTTCCCGTGCCAATCCGCTTAAGCTGCTCAACTCTCGGTGGGGTAAATTAGGAATTTCTGTTCCCGTTTGTCCTTTTTTTCCTTGTCCCTCTGCCAAAAACAACAACGTATCAGCTACGCGCGATTGACTGTCAGATTCGCGCAAACGCAGGCGTCGGTTAACTTGTCGCAAACGCCGCGCCATAAGTTGAGATAATCTCAATCCTGCTAGCGGTTCTGTTTGAATTAACTTGAGAAAATCTTGAGCTGGCATGCTACCAATAACAGTTGTAGTCAGCGTTATTACATCTGTAGAGCGGGGTGCTTCATCAAGAGCTGCCATTTCGCCGAATAATTCTCCTTTGCCGATGATATTCAGCGTCACCTCTTTTCCTTCCAGATTGTAGGTGCGAATTTTTACCCACCCCTCAATAATAAAATAGACAGAACCTCCCCAGTCATTTTCCAGCAGAATTACCTGGTTGGCTGGATGGGTACGGGTGACAAAATGGATCAAGGCTAGTTCTATAACAGCTTCAGGCAACCCTTGAAAAAAGGGAGCCGATAAAATCCATGCATTGGCTGGTGTCTGCACGCTGTGCCGATCTTCCATTACGAAATTTGCTTGCTAAACGCTGTAATGTATACAACAAACGAAAACGGCTTCATCACCGCTAGGATACTGGAAATTTAACAATGGCGATCGCTCGCTTGCTGTGGGTAAACACTTCTCAGGTTGTTTCCAAATTCCTGAAACAGTGACGTGCACTAAAATATCAAAGCACAAGCCCATTCTCAAAAAAGACCGAGTTGTGTTTCGCTTGTCAGCCGACAAGAGGATTTTTCGACTATTTTTAACCTATTAGTGAAAACCAACTAAAAGTTTGATATAACAAAGCAGTGTTGTCACCATGCTGATTTTTAATTTTGAGTTACCCACACCGCAACCATGATAACTAAAATACAAGCAAGCGATCTCAATAATACTCAAGCTCGTAAAATTTTGCTAATGCCGTTTTTAATCATCAAAGACGGTGATGGCAACACTTCAGCTAGCTAGCTGCAGGTGAAAATGTTTTAGGAATTGACTGAGAACAACTGTTGCAAAATTATTTAACTTATTTTTTATCAAAACTACAGGTGGACTGTACTGCCAAGTTTCATGTTTGAGACAGCCTAACCGCGGAAAAATTATAAAAATGTAACCAACTATTTCAGGCGATCGCCCAAAAGCTGCAAACGCTCACCTGATGCATAACATAATGACAGTAGTAATAAGAATAAAGTAACAACCGTAATATCAAACTTACATTTATAGTGAAGGTAAATCAAAGTGACTTCCCGCACAGCTGAAATTCAAACACTCATCGCAGAGCTTGATAGTCTGCTGAACAACAAACGCCTTTCCAAACTTCTGGCCAGTGAGGGACAGCAACCAAGACAGATTTTAGAGAAAATTCGCAACTTTTTGGCCAGCTGTACGGATACTGAGGCAACAACAGGTACTCCAGAGAACAATGAACCGAAGCAACAACGGCACTTATCGCCTTTGTTAGCAAGATTTATAGTTAAAAATAACAACTCACCTGCAGTACAGCAGAACCAACCCAATCAAGTAGAAGTCAATGTCAACAGTCCTGAAGCAAACGCATTTTCTTCTCTTTTGGCACCTTTACAAGCAGAGTTGCAAACCCTTTTGCAAGAGCGAGCCAATCTTGTCCAAGAAATAAGACAATTAGAGCAAAGACGAATCCAAAACTACTCTCTTACCCAACAGCTGGCAAACCAAGAACGAATTATTACAGATTTTTTACAAGCATTGACAAGTCACCTTGGAGTCAGTTTCCAACCTCAAAAGTCACCAATGCTAACTGACTCTTCCCAACAACAGCAACTTTCTCTGGGTGGCGCTGGTTTTCCTAAACACGAGCAGCAACAACAACTGGTGGATAATCCTGAAAACACGCAACCACCTTTATCTTCTTCCCTTTCATCTTTACAGTCGCCAGAACAATTGCAGCGACTGACCCATTTAGCACAAGAATTGGACCGACGGTTGCTGGCTTTAGATGGCAGTGTTAACGTTGTGTTTGAGTCATTGCAACGCAACATCCACGCCTATAGCGAATCGCTATCGCAAGCACTGGCGAGAATGTATACCAAGGGACTGCAGGGGGAACAGCTGCTCAGTGGCTTGATCGATAATTTAGCGCAGCAAATGCAGCTAAAAATTACTTCCCAAGAACCTTTTACGATCGACATCCACAAAGAAACTCTACCCTCCGATCCAAAAAGCTTGCAAGCAGCAGGAGTTGTCGAATCCCCAGCTGCTCCTTCATCAACTCAGAAGGATAATTCCCTAAGTTCCGATATCAATCGCAGCGAACAGGTACCAAAGCAGTCCGTGTCCATTGGCGATGAAGTTGAGCAACTTTATGCTAGCTTGTTCGGTACTAACAACACTGCTGCGACGGTTAGCTCAGATGCTGCAGTTGAAAACTCAACAATCGACAATACTGCTGCAATTAGTCACCCCCAGGTAGAAAGGTCTGATGAAAGCGTGCAGGAACCATCCAGCGATACTGCTGTTGTTAGTCCCGAAATCGATCCACCTAATTCCGAGTTTGTTCCCCAAGAGATTGTTTTTGCGGCTCCCCAAGCGACAAAATCGTCACCCCAACTTGACGCTGCGAACAATTTACCTCCTAGCGTTGCGATAGACGAAGCTCAAGCTACCGATTCTACTGCAGGTACCGTCGATCCCTGGTTTGACGAACCAGATGCAGGTCTTTTAGAGCCAAGCAATATCAGTGCAATGGAGGAGCAAAATGCGCCAACAGAAACGGTCGAGACTGCTTTTGCAGAAAATACCCAGTCTGTCTGTTTCCCTTCGCCACAAGAAGCTTTAGATAGATTAGCACGCGAGGAAGAAGCAATACAAGCTTATTATCGCCATCAATCTTCGGAAAGTTTTGTTCCGGCTTCACCGCAAGAAAATTTACTCCTACAATCAGAAAATCAAACGCAAGCGGTACCGGAAATTTCTTTGGATGCAGAACAATTGCAGCAATTAGACCGGGATTTGGCTAACTTTGATGAACAAAAGGTCGATTCTCCATCCCAAAGTGCTGGTAGTTTAGAAGGTTCACCATCAGCAAAAGAACAACAGCAGCAAGAAAGTGCTTTTGCGCAAGTGCAAGTGGCTGAAACTGAAAAAAAAAAGCAAGATACTACAGATATTTTAGAAATAGTTTTGCCTTCAGATTCTAATTTTGTAGAGAAGAAAGAATCTGGTGGTTTGGAGAGTGACTCGGCCTGGTATTTGGGTTTGGATTTGGGTACGACGGGAATTTCTGCGGTGTTGTTTAATTTTTCCAAGAAAGTAGCTTATCCTATCTACTGGGAAGCGCAAAACCAACCAAATGCTCAAACAAAAGTATTTCGCTTACCTGCAGAAGTTTATTTGCCACCCACAGCGTATTCTGGCGGCCATCAGTTGGAAACAGAAAACAAGCAAGCTCTGCGTAAAGATGCTCCTTCGACAGTACAAAATCTGTTTTCCGCCCAGCTGAAACCTTTTTTACACGTTGCTGTTCCCTATAAAAACGAACACTCGAAATGGGAACCTGTGTTGCAATGTAATGAAGTTGCTACTGTACCGTTGGTTTGGGTTGTGCGATCGCTGTCAAAATTGTTGTTGACGCTAAAATCCGACCGCAGCAGCACAACTTTGGGTTTAACAGCAGCAGCTGTTGGTCTGGAAGAGCAAATCTTTCACAATGCAATGGATAATTTGGCTGGTGCAATTTGTACCTGTCCTTGGAACTGGTCGGAACAGTATCGCTTCAATGTTCGAGAAGCTTTGCTGATTAGCAAAATTGTGTCCCATCCCCAGCAGGTATTTTTTGTTGAGGAGGCGATCGCTACTTTGCTTTCAGAACTTGACGGTGCTGGTGGTGAAGTTGTGCAATTTGCTGGCAACCACACTACTCGTGCTGCTAAAACCAGCGAGCATCCTTTGGTCGGCAATACCCTTATTATCAATATCGGTTCATCCCATACAGAAATGGCGTTAGTTGAGCTACCCGAAAATTTGGAAGATCTAAGCCATGACGACTTTATGCTCCACGGTTTTGCCTACGCTGGTAAGGGAATAGAGCAAGATATTATCTGTCAATTACTTTTGCCGACAAAATGGCGACAAGCAATTAGTCCCGAGCAAAATCAAGCTCATGGTACCACCAGCAACAATCCCTGGTTCTCGGAAGCTGGGGTTTCCGATACTGAAAACATGAGTTTTTCTGATTTGGGATTGGAAACATTGAATTTACCCCGACCGGGAGAACCAGATCTTGGCGATCGCATTCGCCTTCAACAACGTTTGGAAAGCTCTCTGCTCGGTAAGGCTGTGCTGGATGCGGCTGTGGCTTTAAAGTTAATTTTGCAACACCAGGAATCTTTTCTCCTCGAATTGGCAGACCAGCGCTGGCTGTTGCACCGACGAGATTTGGAAACCCAAGTTTTGCTGCCGTTCGTGCGCCGCATTAACCGTGAACTCAACAAATTATTAGTAGCAAAAGGCATTCCCACAGAAGCAGTTCAGCAAGCTATCCTGAGCGGCGGTACAGCTAGCTTAGCAGCTATTTCCCGCTGGTTGCGGCAAAAACTCCCCAACGCCAGAATTATTCAAGATTCCTACATGAATGAAAATGGTACTCCTGGTTGCAGCCGAGTAGCCTATGGTTTGGCAATGCTGCCTTTACATCCTCAGGTTTTAGAAATACCCAGGCAACAGTACACTGACTATTTTTTACTGACAGAGCTGTTGCGATTGATACCGGAACGAGCTTTGTCTTTAAATGAAGCTATGGAACTGTTCGAGGCTCGTGGTATAAATACTCGCACTTGTCAGCAACGCCTGCTAGCTTTTCTGGAAGGAGAACTACCACCGGGATTTTTACCTAACGGTATAGTTTATAACTGGCTAGCCCAGGTCTCCAAGGAAAATCCAGATTACAAGGCGATCGCAGAAGCACCGCTTTTTGAAAAACAAGGCAATTTTTCCTATCGTCCCAACTCCACACAATTGCAAGCTCTGCGCCGCTATCTTGATGCACTCAAAGCTAGCACTCAGCAATCTTTAGAAGAACCCTACACGGTCAATTTTGCCCTGGGAGCAGCTGTGGCATAAGGCAGAAGTAGTTAGAATTTCGATATTTCTTCTCGCCTTGACTTCTAGAGCGATCGCTCCTGTTTCAATCCCTAATTGGGAGTAGTTAGAATTTCGACTGCTGTGCGATCGCTCCTCGGTTTTGTTTGGTGTCAGTCACACTTTTGTTACCACTTATGAAGCTTGGTCTGGGTTTTCACACCCCTCTCAAACTGGCGATCGCTTGTTGGAGTAGTAGTCTCGAGCTGCGATCGCTGCACATACTCAGTATCGGTCATGGCAATGTAATAAGTTATTTGTTGCACTTGCCCATTCCCACTGCTCTACCTATTCTTCAGAATAATTAGAATAAATAATATATCTTAAATAAGAGAGTACCAGAAGGTAGCGAAAAATCGATCCAACCATCGTCTGTACATGAAGGAGTTAATTCCAACCAGTAATTTTTACCTTCCTCTCTAATGTAAGTATCTTTCCAATCACACAATATACTTTTCAGACCATAAAACCAATAAAACTTTTTTCCATTGGGAAAGGTAAACGTGTGTAAAAATCCTTGCTTCCCTTTTAAAATCGCATCACCTTTTGTTTCTTTACAAATTTGAGTTTTTTTACTATTGCCAAATATGCATTCTCTATTATGCCATCCATAAGCCTTTACTTGATTAGGCAGAAAAATTACTCCACTAAAAAAGATGGCGATTACTCCTTTAATTAACTTTTTGCTTATCATATTTAGGCTAGGGTAACCAGATTGGAAAATTTTAATTACTAATAGGGAGTAATTATAATTTCAACTCAGCAAACCTCAAAATATCATAATTGGGCAGCAGGTTTCAATCCCTAATAGGGAGTAATTAAAATTTCGACTCCGTATATTTTTCTATAATTAAATCGCGAATATTTGAGTTTCAATTCCTAATAGGCAATAATGAGAATTTCGACTTCTCTTTGGGAGGCAAATATGGCACAGTTATTGTGTTTCAATCCCTAATAGGGAGTAATTAGAATTTCGACGCTATCATAGGTTTCATTACCTTGGCGATAATGTGGGACTGCTGCAGTAGGTGTATTAGGTACAGCAGTAGGCGGATATATGGGACTATCGCAAGCTAAGAGGGTGGAATAATGTTTGGTGTAGCTAAGACTATTTCATGTATTGCTAAGAAAGTTACAGGCAGTGTTAGTGGTTTCCGGTCCGTACTATCTTTAAACCCTAGTGCCTTACTTTTACACTGCCGCTACAGGTAGCCTTAGGCATTAAGGTGGCTAGGGCTGTAGGTCTTAAGATTCTTACAGAACAGGACCTAATAAACCTAGCTACCGGTAAAGTCCAAGGTATATTTATTAGGCTCTCTGGAAAAAAAGTTGAGGTAGCGATACCTGAGATAAATAAAGTAGTCCAAAAGGTAGAATATTTAGAAGCAACCTTGAACTCGACAGACTGGTTAAAGGGATAAGTCACATGTCTAGTCCTATCATATCTATTACCATTTCCCAATGGATCATGTACTGCTCGTTACTTAGCCAATGACAGGAACGCTCTTTAGCTCTTGGGAACACCTTATTAGACAGCATTACACTTGCCTTCAGTTTTAGGTCATCCAAGCGGATAAGAGCTTCCTCCAACATATCCGCCCTAGGATCTTTTAGGGGTTGAGTCCCTTCTATTAGAATATGAGTCCTCTTACCATTAATCACCTTACCATATCTACAGTACATATAAGCTATCAGCTTAGATGTATACCGCAGCTGCTTATAGTACTCCTTTGCCATCTCATCTACTTCTCTCAGTACTTTACATTTCTTCATGCACTCATCTAGTTGCTGAACGATCCATTGATGGTAAGGGTCAGTACTACCTAAGTATTTATGTCTAGCCTTTTCTAGCCTAGTGGTATTTCTAGAGGACATAGCCTTACGGCAGATGTGCTTTAGGTAGTTAGGTAGCTTATACATGAGCTCTTAATAAAACTTAACAATGGACTAGCCAGGAGTTTAACCCGGGTGGTATCTAGTCTATCCATGTCTAAGCTAGATAGCTTGACAACGGTCACTAGTCCAGGATCAAGTTGTGGCGGCAACTTGGTAGAAGGATGAAGTACATCCACTAGTGCGGGTAGCTTCAGTATTTATCCTTGTAGACTTCCTAATAGCCTTCCCTATCGTCACGTAGCCCGCACCATACGTTATTGTCAGGCAGGTTAGTTATATAGTAGGTTGTCTGGTTGTGGCGATGTGTTGGTGACGGGACTTCCGAGCCGTGTATACCTCGCCTAGTTATACCCAGTGAGCCTGTTTCGCTTTAGCCCCTACTCCCACTTCCGTATTATCGCGTAGGCAGTGGACTACACGCCAGCACCGATAGGTAGTTGTACCCATAACCCATCTTTCAGGGCTCGAGTTGGTGTTTTCCTTAACGCGCTCGAGCCTTTGTCAGGCATCTCGATGTGGTGTATGTGAGGTTACTAATGGTCGGCATCTCTTCTTTGTATCTCCCTGAAGGGATCCCGATTGCGGTAATGACGCCGGAGGAATGACCTTTGTTGGTCTCCTCATAACCAACCTCACATGTGAAGCTTAACGGGTCAGCATCTCTTCTTTGTATCTCCCCGAAGGGATTCCGCTTGCGGTAATGACGCTGGAGGAATGACCTGTGTGGGTCTCCTCATTACCCACCTCACATCCATATGCTAGCTAACCCATCCCTGCTTTGTCATTTCAATCCCTAATAGGGAGTAAAAATTTCGACTTGGCGACATCCTTACCGAAGTTTTAAAACTTGAGCTTGCAAAACAAGATCGAGCCACTGAAATGCGAGCAGCAGAAATTCTACGTCGTCTCGGTTGGCGCAAGTGCGATAAACAACGGCGTATTAACGGACGTGTACAGCATATAGAACAAACTTTAAAGTTAAGGACCAACACGGGTCACTTGCATACAACCCTGACCGTCATTATAAACCTGGAGGATCGCGTATTGATTTGACTGAACTCATAAACTCACATATTCAGCTGCACTTGCACTGTTGTCACAGATTACAGTTGGTTCACCTGGTCTTAATGCTCGATCCGACCAGGTACACTGACCAGGAGACAAACCTTGAGTTACAGGACCATTTCCAGGTTGGAATCTGATTCGCACCCCATTTCTACCATCATTTCTGATGCTAAGTGTACCGCCACCACGACAGGTCATGGGATAACTTTGTTGAGCATATGCGGTGTTTGTAGTTAGGGTTGCAGTCAAGATAGCTGCAACAGCTGCAGCTTGAGAAAGCTTGGAAAATAATGTCATCTTTTGACTCCTGACACTTAGAGGCTATTTATAAAGTAAATATAAAAGCGAGAAGGAAAGAGTTAGCGGAAGGATAAGAGTTTCAATTCCTAATAGCGAGTAATTAAAATTTCGACAATTTTCCTGGCATTCCTATTTATTTATAAGGATATACGGTTTCAATCCCTAATAGGGAGTAATTAAAATTTCGACACTTAAAATTAATGAATCGCAAATATTTCTAATCGGGTTTCAATCCCTAATGGGGAGTAAGTAAAATTTCAACAATTTTATTTACCAAAGCTTCACAATAGTTGGTTTCAGTTTCAATCCCTAATAGGGAGTAATTAAAATTTCGACGAGCCGCATTGAATCAAAAACCTGAGCCTATTAGAAGCTTGACGAGTTCTTAATTTTTTTGCTGGATGGGGATTTATAGATTTAAAATTTTTGTCATGATTTCAATAGTGCACTGACTGTGCACTAGCTATGATTTATTTATAGTGCCTTTGCCATGCTGACTCAACACTGGCTCCCATTCTTGATTCTTGGAGGTTTTATCATCACGATATTTATTCCAAATATGCTCAAAAAAGATAAGTCTCTATCTCGCTATCCTGAGTTTGCTGACTACAAACGCCGCTCTGGGCTGGTGTTTCCACAGTTGTTTGTACCAAGACCAGCCGATTTAGAGGAGAAAAAGCCGGCTATTTAATTATCAATAACACTATGCAAAAAGAATACAGATGCACACGTAACGCATTATACCTGCACGACTGTCTTGGTCGAGATAACATCGAAGCCAGACAGGGACACTATATTAAGGCTGAGACAGAAGAAGCTGCATGGCAAATAATGGCAACCAGATATCCCGACGAAACCGAGGCGGGGTTTACTGTGCAGTAGTGGGAAAGTTTTGATGTGAAGGTGGTCGAGGTGAAGCGGGATACGGAGGGAAACATTATCGAGGAGTAGCGTTTGTGTCAATATCAGTTACCATCAAACATTTTTGAGGTACAGATGAATCAGATGCCAGAACCAAACAGCGATCGCGCTTTTGAAATTTATTCACGTCTGTTGAAAGAGAGAATTATTTTCTTGGGAGTGCCAATAGATGACAATACGGCTAATACTATTGTTGCCCAATTGCTGTATTTGGATGCAGAAGACCCAGAAAAAGATATATACCTTTATATCAATTCCCCTGGTGGCTCTGTTGCTGCTGGCATGGCAATTTATGACACCATGCAACAAATTAGTTCCGATGTGGTGACAGTTTGTGTTGGTGTAGCGGCAGGTATGGCTGCCATTCTCTTAAGTGCTGGTGCTAAAGGTAAGCGCATGTCATTATCTGCAAGTCGCATCATGATTAATAAGCCTGTTGCTGGCGCTCAAGTAAAAGATATACAAACTCAGGCAGCAGAAGTTATGCGCGCATGGCAATTAATGGCAGAAATTATAGCTAAACACACAGGTCAAACGTTGTCAAGAATTTACCAAGATACAGAGCATGATTATTTTATGTCTTCAGTGGAGGCTAAAGAATACGGAATCATTGATAAGGTAGTTTAGATAAGCCAGCTTCCCCATTAAGGAGTAGCGATCACACGCACGATAATCTTATTTTGTTGAAGTTGAACTATGACTGATTCATCAATAGAGTAAGCTAAAAACGAACTGCAAGTTATGGAATTTTTCAAAGTTATTCTGCAAGATGAAGTGTTACTAAATCAATTTCTGGCTGCAATTGATGCAAAAGATAACGCCACAATCATGAATATGGCTGCCGAACGCGGTTATAGCTTCAGCAAAGAATCATTACACCAGGGGTTAAGTAATATACGAAATATGATTGCGCCTATTGTACTTGCAGTTTCAATCCCTAATAGGGAGTAATTAAAATTTCGACGTAATATTGTCCTCTTAGGCCATGAACCAAGCTCATGTTTCAATCCCTAATAGGGAGTAATTAAAATTTCGACTGCATATCCCTTTCATCCCTATGGGATGAAGGGGTTTCAATCCCTAATAGGGAGTAATTAAAATTTCGACAACTTAGCTAGGGTACTGAATAAGTTAGGATATACGTTTCAATCCCTAATAGGGAGTAATTAAAATTTCGACTCAAAAGGTTAATTACAGATTCTGATAAAAGAAAGGCGTTTCAATCCCTAATAGGGAGTAATTAAAATTTCGACGCCCGGGCTTGTTGCAGCTAATACTTAAGGAATATGTTTCAATCCCTAATAGGGAGTAATTAAAATTTCGACCTGGGATGAGACCGACCTCCTGCATCTTCAGGAGATCAGGAGTTTCAATCCCTAATAGGGAGTAATTAAAATTTCGACAGCGATCGCTCAGTATAAACTCGTATTCGCTCGTTTCAATCCCTAATAGGGAGTAATTAAAATTTCGACCTTTACGCTAAGGCTTTGGAATTGGCCTAATCTTCTGTTTCAATCCCTAATAGGGAGTAATTAAAATTTCGACGAAATTGAGGCCGTAGGCTATCGCCTAGGTCTCTTGGAGAGTTTCAATCCCTAATAGGGAGTAATTAAAATTTCGACGATTTTTACTTGGAGCAGGTACAAGAATATGAAGGTTTCAATCCCTAATAGGGAGTAATTAAAATTTCGACCTAAGAATTAAATTATTGTCAATAAAAGCTACTTGTGCGTTTCAATCCCTAATAGGGAGTAATTAAAATTTCGACCCGGAAGTAACCGCGCTCATCACTTGGGGAGTAGGGTTTCAATCCCTAATAGGGAGTAATTAAAATTTCGACACGCAGACCCTGGAGAATCCGGATTCTCGGGAAGTTTCAATCCCTAATAGGGAGTAATTAAAATTTCGACTACTGAATTAGTTACGGGCTTAAAAAAGAATAATAATTCCTTGTTTCAATCCCTAATAGGGAGTAATTAAAATTTCGACATGAAAAGCACCAGTGGATCGGATTTCATCAAGGGTTTCAATCCCTAATAGGGAGTAATTAAAATTTCGACTCTATAAGTGTAGTAAGTGGAGGTTTATTTAATGGTGTTTCAATCCCTAATAGGGAGTAATTAAAATTTCGACGCAAAAATACGGAAAAGATTTTTTTTGTTGCCTTGTTTCAATCCCTAATAGGGAGTAATTAAAATTTCGACTGTAACAGAACTTGATACCAAAAAAGGCCTCGCGCGCGGGTTTCAATCCCTAATAGGGAGTAATTAAAATTTCGACACAGGGTCCGATAACAGGCGGTATTGTATACCGCCAAAGTTTCAATCCCTAATAGGGAGTAATTAAAATTTCGACCCAAGCGCCAATAGGCTTACTTTTAAATACTTTCAAGGTGGTTTCAATCCCTAATAGGGAGTAATTAAAATTTCGACCTGATTGGCGTCTAGAATCGCCTGCAATGCCCTTGAGTTTCAATCCCTAATAGGGAGTAATTAAAATTTCGACTCAATTGTGGTTATTTTTGTTGTCTTTAAACCCCAGGTTGTTTCAATCCCTAATAGGGAGTAATTAAAATTTCGACGTTAATCTAGAGTTCAACGAAAGACAATGCGCATCAGTTTCAATCCCTAATAGGGAGTAATTAAAATTTCGACTGCAGATTTGTGTTTTTAGATAAGCCCATACTTGCAGTTTCAATCCCTAATAGGGAGTAATTAAAATTTCGACTTTTTATTCCTCTTTTTCTTCTAATTTTTCTTTTTCGTTTCAATCCCTAATAGGGAGTAATTAAAATTTCGACGTGTTATTTGCTGCTTATTTGCTTGATGGAGAAAAGTTTCAATCCCTAATAGGGAGTAATTAAAATTTCGACTCGGCCGCCTCAAAGCAATCGTCGTAGATATGAGGTTTCAATCCCTAATAGGGAGTAATTAAAATTTCGACCCAAGAAACCTGCGGGATACCGCCGCGAAAAGGCACGAGTTTCAATCCCTAATAGGGAGTAATTAAAATTTCGACTGTTGCGCTTTCTCCATGGTTTGATGATGATGGTCGTTTCAATCCCTAATAGGGAGTAATTAAAATTTCGACCCGATGAAAAGCTACAGCTATGCTTTAATCGATGAAGGTTTCAATCCCTAATAGGGAGTAATTAAAATTTCGACTCCATCAAAGAAAGCCTAAAATATTGGAGGGATGCTGAGGTTTCAATCCCTAATAGGGAGTAATTAAAATTTCGACATGCCACAGCTTGCAAGCATCCCAAAAGCTTCTGTGTTTCAATCCCTAATAGGGAGTAATTAAAATTTCGACGTTAAATCTGTTGGATTGGGAAAATTGGTGTACCGTTTCAATCCCTAATAGGGAGTAATTAAAATTTCGACAATTACAGTAAAACCTCAATCAATATTCACCTCCAGTTTCAATCCCTAATAGGGAGTAATTAAAATTTCGACTCTGCAAAGATTGAATCGGGCGATTCAAAAATTGCTGTTGTTTCAATCCCTAATAGGGAGTAATTAAAATTTCGACCTGGAGCCAGAAATCAATGCCCGCAAATCTTCCGTAAGTTTCAATCCCTAATAGGGAGTAATTAAAATTTCGACAGGTGGATCTGTGGAAAAAACAGGTTCCCTTATGTTTCAATCCCTAATAGGGAGTAATTAAAATTTCGACAGGTGGATCTGTGGAAAAAACAGGTTCCCTTATGTTTCAATCCCTAATAGGGAGTAATTAAAATTTCGACACGATTCAGACCCGCGAGAATACTGAATCTCTTTGTTTCAATCCCTAATAGGGAGTAATTAAAATTTCGACCTAAGAACCCTCCAGAGATATATAGCTAAGGCCGGTTTCAATCCCTAATAGGGAGTAATTAAAATTTCGACTCAAAAATTACTAATGCCATCGCAACCTACCGGTTTCAATCCCTAATAGGGAGTAATTAAAATTTCGACGTGAGAATTTTTCGCGTAAATTTTTGTAAAGTCCTTGTTTCAATCCCTAATAGGGAGTAATTAAAATTTCGACGGCGGTAGGTGGAAAGCAAATCGGTATTGACTTTTCAAGGTTCATTTGCGCGTATGGTGTAATCATAGCATGGAAAATTGAGATTGACTAGGGGGTAAATGGCTGAAATCTAGTCTGGGTAAGGAGCGCGGATGGATGAGAAAGCAATATGGCTGAGAATTGCTGTGCCAAGAGAATTCCAGCCATTTTTATGGGAAGAGATTTTTGTACAACGACCTATCCGCGCAATTCAGCAAAGAAAATACTTTCGTCCCAGGGTTGCGGCCCACCAATTCGTTCAATTTTACCGAAACAGCAGGCGCACAAAAAGTAGAAGCGAATGCTATCAGTATCAGGTTTAATTAACTTCTGCAGGCGCGATCGCAATTTTGCATACTGAGTATCAGTGAGTTGACACTCAAACACGCTATACTGCACCCACTGTCCGTATGACTTAAGAACTTTGTGAATTTTCGTACGGCGCTTATCTTCTGAAACATCGTAAGACACAACAACATTCATGAAGCATTTTCCTCCTTTTGCACAGTAAGTACAGTAAGTGTTGTGAAAATTATTGGACTGAGTACCATAAAAGAAGGCTTTAGGACACGAGTCTGCTATGGAAGCCTTTTATTTGCCTTGCGCTCTCTGGGATGGCCGCTTGTGATGCGATCGCTGTTGTTTGTCAGGACTTTAGTCCTTAAGTAACAGCAGCAACAAGTGGATAGGGAATAGTCAACAGCGTCCCAAAGTGACTAGCGAAGAATCGCTTACCACTAACCCTTTTGTTTTGCTTTGTATATTCTGTGTGATTTCTATTTCAAAACCAAAGGCGGGTATTTCTCTATTTCCCCCATGAGATATTTAGCTAGTAGGCGTGCTTGTAGTTCAAACGCTTCTTGGTAGCTGCATTTGCGTTCCATCACTGGATGCTTGAACTCAGATTGCTTTTTTGCGTGTACAAGCGTAAAAATGTTTTTCGCCCTTCCGGAAGTAGAGAAACAGCACCGCTTAATGGTTCTGTTGTAAAATCTGCAGGTGTTAGTATACCCTTATTCAAAGCAGTTAAAACCACTGTGTCTACAACTAAGGGGCGAAATTCTTCCATCAAATCTAATGCTAGCGATGGTCTGCCATAGCGATCGCTGTGCAAATATCCTAAATACGGATCGAAGCCGACAATATTAATTGCACCTTGAACATCGTGTCGCAATAAGGAGTAGCCAAAACTAAGTAAGGAATTGACTGGATCTGTTGGTGGACGACGGTTGCGGTTGTGAAAAGTAAATTCTTGAGTGCGAATGAGTTGGTTGAAGCAGCCAAAATAAGCTGCGCTACCAGCACCTTCTAATCCACAAAGAGAATTAATATTCTCAGTTGTGTCAATGGGTGCAATTGCTTGTTCTAAACGTGCTATGTTTTCAGATAGGTCTAAATCTGAATATTCACGTTGACGACGAATAAGCAAGTTTCGATAGTTTTTTAGTTTTCCGCGTACGAATGCTTGTGCTACGTGAATAGCTTGAGTTGATTTACCAGCTGCTTGCCATTGTGCTTTCCGGACAAAAATGTTTTTAGTTACCTCTGGTTCTAACCGTCCCAAGTAACGACCATTTTCTGTCAGAAAACTCAAGGGTATGTGGCGCTCGAGCAGCTCAGAAATTACAGCGGGCGAAATTGTCGCACGTCCTAAAACTACAATGCCATCTACTTTAATTAACGGTACGTCCAGAATTGTTTTTTTCTCGAATTTAACATGGAGGCGTTCATCTGTTTTGCCGATAAAAGCATCTTCTTGAGTGATGTAAACTGTACCCATAATTTTCTGGAAGCAAGCGGAAATTGTTAAAAGAGAAAGTTAGATTTGAACAAATCCAAATTTCGAGAATTGATACTAAAAGCCTTATAGCCTTCTATGCAGGAGTTTCTTTAGTTGTCGTTAATTTAATCAAATTACCTAGCTTCTAGATAGCGTCCGAGTTTTTCACTAGCCTGAGGCAAGCACGATGAATAAAGACTGCATTTATCGCAGCGTTTAGTTTTGGTAGGTTTTGGCATTTTACCGGAACGTAGTAGTTGTTGTACAGCTTCGATAGTGGCGATCGTACTTTGACGCAATTGCTCAGTGATTTCAACTAACTGGCGTTGGTGTGAGTGTGCGTAGTAAAGATAGGCATTGTTAACACTTTTTCCTGTCATTTCTTCCAAACACAGTGCTTGAGCACAGACTTGTAATTGATCGTTATCCCATTCGCCTTTGTGTCCGCGTTTATATTCGACCGGATACCATTCACCGTTGTCTAATTCAATTAAATCGGCTCTACCAATAAGTCTGTATTGGTCGGATTTCAACCAAATTGCTCTTATTTGCCAAGTTTGTCCTCGATTTCCATCTCCAACTGTATGAATGCGTTCGTGTAAACTTGAACCTTCAATGGTGTATTGGTTATCAAAAAACTCTCCTGCACAAAACATTCGCCAACAACGGTGCGGACAATAAGCATAGTGGTTTAACGCTGCAATGGGAATATATTCTTCTTGCAAGGATAAATAAGAGGTTGCAGAAGATAGCACATAGGACCAAGAGGAGACTGAGTTGATTGAGTTTTGATTTTGTGTCATGGCAAAGCTAAATAATTTGATAGCAAAGGATTTGTAGAAGATAAATCAGAAGACCAAGGCTACTTTAGTGGATAGCGTCCTCGAGTGACCGCAGCGATAAATCCCAGTTCGTAGTAAGGGCTTTAGCCCTCGAGTGACCGCAGCGATAAATCCCAGTTCGTAGTAAGGGCTTTAGCCCTCAAGTGACCGCAGCGATAAATCGCTCACTACTAACACGTAGAAATTTCCTATCCTTTATTTCCTTTTCACCATTCCCATACCCATAGTTGTTTTGCGTCCTACTCCTGCATACAAGGCTAGGTCAGCTAAGGCGTTTATTTGCTTAATTTCTGTTGGTTTTACATCTCCTAAAATTCGATAGCTAATTTCGCCTACGCAACCGATAAATTTAGTGTCATAGTTGTCCACAGTTTCTGTTTTGATATTAAAAAAGCTGGGATAAATTGATTCGAAGTTGATTTTGGTAAATTCGATTCCACTGTATTTATTCCAACGATGAAGAAGACTGTTAAATACAGATTCTTTAGTGGGGAGAAAGGTATCGTATTGACCTTGACGGAAAGCGACTGGTGTGGCAAAGGTGAAGGTAATGGTGCGATCGCTGTCGCTTGCTTGTTCGTATAATTGAGCGTAGGAGCAAGCATTGGCCCATGGTTGGCTTGGTTGGGGGGTACCTTGAATGCTAGTAATGTGTAAGTCAGCAGGACCAAGATGCCAAGGGTGAGAAGGATTTAAATTCAGCCATAGTTGCATTAGCTGGCCAAAGAGGGTATCGTCAAGTAGGGAGACGCGCCACCAACAGGGTGTTCCGGTGGGGATGGATTTTTGGTGTTGCCATTGTAAGGTATTGGTTGTATGAATTTGGGATTTATGCTTAGCAAATTCTCTTGTTTTGACTGTTTGCAGGGGAGAGAGGGTGAAAGCTTTGTCAGCAGTGGAACTGTGCAGGCGATCGCCTAATGCGGTATCCACAGAGCTGACAAGTTTGAAGAATAGAGCGTGGAGATGTCTACCGCTAAGATATTGAGGTGGAATCGGGGACTGAGGTAAAAGGTTAAGAACTAAGCTATATGGCATAGTTAAGGTTGTTGTGCTAGTTGTGGTCAAGCGCGATCGCCCAAGCACCACAGGAGGAGTAAAGTTGCTTAAGACTCTGGGTCGAGACAGTAAATCGCCAGCTTATTTGACTGTGGATGAAAGGGAGCGATCGTTGGTTCCTACACCCGCAAATCTTCTTCGATGGGGAGAAGGAGAGCTTTGCTTTTGTTAAGGTGTAGGACGCGCTATTGGGCGATCGCCTCATATTGATTAACTGCGAAAACGATATTCCATTTGCACTGGAATTTTCAAGTCTTCAATACCATCAAGTTGGTAGTATTGTCCTTGCATTTTCACATTTTGGATCAGGCTAACTGGAGGCATGTTCACTACATCGTAGCTAATAATGCAATTGGTGAACATAACATCCAAAGGATTCAAGGGATGATAACAGATGAACACATCTTTTTTGATTTTAGGTGCTGGTAATTTTTCTACTATTACTTCAGCCTTACTCATCCATTTTCCCAAGCGAATCCATTTTGGTAGTTGAAGTTGCTTTTGAGAAATCACAAAAAATTCAAATTGACTTTCTGGTGCAATTTCTTTAGCTCTACCAAAGTTCGGAATATTCTTTTGGGTTTTCTCCTTTTTCACATGATAGTTGTTGTTAGCATAATTCCAGGTGTTGAGAACACTAGAATGGTTGAGCGATCGCGCTGGAGTAACGTAAATACCCTGTTGATTCAGTGGCGTCAGATGTTCTTCATATTTGGGAACTTGTTCCGGACAAAAATAGCGGTAGGAATGTTCTTCTGGGACAGTTGTGGAATATTTCTCACTATCAACTAATCCCAAGGCGTAACAAAGGGCGTAATTGTGAATTATTGATTCTGTTTCGTACAATCGCCCTATTTCACGAGTTGCGTAATAAAGGCTGTCATGTAGTTCTAATCGACAGCGGTAAATAATAGCCATTACTATGACTCCGCTTGGGCAGCATTTTGGTTTTTACTAATATTCTTACGCGCGGATTTTTGAGCTTTTGCATCAGTTTTTTCTTGGGCGTTAGTTTGATTTTTACTAATATGTTTAGCCGCATAATTTTTAGCTTCTTCATCGGCTTTTTGCAAAATTGCTTTCATTTTCTCTTCGCTGTTTATGAGTTTCTTCACTTCATCCAAAAGAGGTGTAAAATCATCACCAATCAAGTCAGTGTGAACAATAAATTCATCAGCCATCAAAGCCTTAATTGCACTTGTAGCAGCGGTAATTACATCATCTTCGTTCAAAGGTTCAGGTGGATTTAAAGTGTTGTCAGATTTCATCCGATCGTATATTGCTTGAGTCCAGCGCAGATTGCTTGCAATTTCTCCATCTGCAAATACAACACCAATTAATTCATTTCTAACCCGACCTGTACGAGTAGTTTGGGCTCCATAGTGGCGGGTGCGCAGGATATTATTAAATACATAGAGAAAACTAGCTTCTGTTGGATCTTTGAGCGTGATAATGCTAGGAAAGAAAACTTGCGGTCTGATGTGATCTTGCTGATTGATACGACTGGCAACTTCCCCGAGTTTACCATTATTTTCACCTTTGGAAGTCATTGTTCCATTTTCATAGGGAGCATTCAGAGTAAATGTTTCGTGTGACTCATCAAATGCTGTAATGGAAAATGCCGTATCTACAATAACTTTTGATTTTTCAGAACCAGAATCACCAATTGCAAAGCCATAAATAATGCAATCAGGATTATTCATGGCAAAATTGGAATTATATTCACATTCCTGAGCAGTCATCAAGCCATAATGACGCAGCAATTCGCGACCGACTAAACGCTCTGGAGTAGACTGTTTGCGCTTGAACATAGATATGCGGCTAATAGTAGTATTATCTTTGATTCCTGCTCTAACTCGTGCTTTATTTAGTTCTCCATCAGTTTGAAAGAGAGGATAAGATTCGGTGACGCGGATAGCGAGAAAATGAGCATATTTTCCCATCGGTTTATAGGGAATTTCGGGTTGAAAGAATTTGGAATCAACGGTTTTTAAAAATGATAATGACATGATAGACATGGTAAAGTCTCCTTTGATTAATTGTTGGCTGTGGTCAAAATTTTTTCGAATTTAGCTCTACTCGTTTTCATTATCTGCTTCTGGAGAGCTTTGATGATTTTGGGCATTTTCTTTATCATCTTCCAGACGATATAGAAATTCACAAGTATCTCGAATTAGGTTGAGTTGGCGTCCTGCTAAACGAGCGCGATCGCCTGCAAATGATTTCTCAAATACCTCCACAACAAAATACCGTGCAAAATCTAAAACTGCTTGTCGTTCTTCTTCGCGTTTACTTATTACCCAACGTCCTTCAGCAGTAGAAGCACGAACGCGGTCCATGAGTTTAAAAACTTCTGCTGCAACCGCCGCAATTAATGTTTCTCCATGAAACACGCTTGACTCGGCTTTAAGTATAGTTTCAGCCGCGATATCAATCGGTTTTAAAATAGCGTTAGATTTAGGATTATAACGCTTATTCGCCCTATAAAAACGGCGATATAGTTCTGTTAATTTTTGAGGATGATGGAGACTTGATTCTTGTTGCACAATTAATTCCTCTTTCATAGGGTCAAATTTGGCATAAGGATCAAAACAAGGGTAAAAATAATAGGTATAAAGCCGAATTTTTTCAATTCTGGCTGTTTCTAGTTTTTGATTGCGCACCCAACGATTGAGATAAGAGAAGACGTAAAGCGGACTAGTTTCAAAGTCCAGAGCTAGTTCTGTAAATTTTCCCCAGTTGGGATCGTAACCCGAATTTTCTCGTCGTGCATTTACGTCTAAATGAATGGCATAAGCAGCAGTCAAAACATTTAGGGGAGCAGGGTATTGAATACCATTTTCATTCCAGCCTTCGAGAATGTAATCTAAACGAAATCTATCTCTTTTTACTAAAGAGCGAAAGGCGTAGGGCGCACTATCGATAAAAACGGTTTCTTCGTATTCTGAACCATCATTAAATGGTGGAATTGGCGATTCTGAAACTACTGTTTTCACATCTAAAATCATTGGAAAAGTAAGTGCTAACCAGCAAGGCATTATCCAAGATTCTGTGTTGGTATTTTTTTGTTCTGGTGGTAATGCCATAAAATAAAATGTTAAAGGCTCGTCTTCCGGATAAGAAAGTTTAAAGGTACGGTCTTTTTCGCTATCTAGGTCTTCATCTATTAAGAAAGCATCTACACTTTGATAATTTGCCTTTTCTAAATATGCCTTGGAATCATTAATAAAATGATTGCGGATACTTTTATCAAAGCGAGTTTGAGCAATTTTGCTATAAACTTTCTGCAAGAATTTATTAGTTTCTGGAGTGAAGTAATAGGTAGGATATAAATACAGATAGCGATAGTTTCTGTCCTCAAAAGATTTTCCGACTGCTTGGGTTTGATTCATCAAAATTTGCCTGAGCATAATTTCCAAACCAGCAATACTGGAAATATTGCGCTTGGCATTAGAACTACCTAACATTTGTTTGTTAGTGTATACTTGTGGCGTAAATAAAACCGCTGATTCCATTTGTTCAGTTACTGTGTAAGCAGAATGAGAAATTGAACATATTAATTGCCGTTCTCGTCCTGATTTTTTAGCAGCATTGTAATTATCTAATTCCTTGAGAAAATTCTCAGTTCTAGTCTGAGTTGAGAGTTGTTGGTTTGCAGTTGGTAACATCACAACTTGTGACAACCATTGCCTTAAATCATCCCAACTGTCAGAGAATTTATACTGTGTTAGTATGGGAGAGATGATATTAGTCAAGTAGTTAATAACTTGCGTGCAAGTTTCGCGTACATCTTCAATACCTGGATTTTCTTGAAGGTATTTGGCTGCTATATAATACCATTCATAAGGGATTCCACCGGTATTACCTTTGAGTTTTTTTTCTTTGAGAGTTTGGTTAATGCGCTGAATGTGGCGAATTTGAGGAAGATATTTTGTTAATTTCCAAAATTCAACTACCTTATCAGTTAAATCAGGAAGTGAGTTTGTATTTTGTTTAGCAACTGCTCGAATACGATTAACTATTTCATCCCAAATTTTGCGGCTGACTAAATCACCAAATTCCGCTATTTGGTCGATGCGGATATCATCAGGGAATTCAAAATCAAATTCTGCAGGTAAAATTCCTTGCTTTTGAAATTGAACTAATTTTTCACTGCGACTTTTAGCAATAGATGCTTTGTGAGAATTTACAATGCGTAGAGTTGCATCTAAAGCTACTTGCATTAAGCTGGGAGGATCAAAAAATAAGTGATAATATTCAGCATACTTTATGCCTTTTCCATCTCGATTAAATCCTGTTTGCTTCATTTTTAACTTTTCCGCGCAAAGGAACTTAATTTTGCTAACTACAAGCTCTGGTAAATCTTTTGTTGAGACAGGAGGAGCATGACGCGCAGCTAAATAAATCACGCCCGTTGGTAAATACAGCAAAGGTTCGTAGTATGTCTGCGTATCTGTATTTAGGCTAATATGAGCTTGAATTAAAGCGTTGTTGACTACATTAGTTAAGACGCCTCGATTTTCAGCTATGCTGTGATATGTAAATTTCAGCTGTCCATCACTTAAATTATGGATAATTTCCTGTAGTCTGGGATGTTCTGCATCTTGAGGGCGTTTAACAATAGAAGCAAGAGAATCAGCTAAACAAGCTAAATCAGACAAACTACGAAGAGTACGGTCTTTGAGAACAGGATGCAATCCAAACTCGGAAAAATTCCAGTTAGTATCCCAGCGTCGTTGAGCGTTATAAGCCAAGCATAACAAGTCATCTAGATACTCCCGATAAGCTTCTGGACGCTCTGGGTTAATGAATTTATCCAGTCCCAATTGTCTGATTTTTTCATCAATAATTTGACGATGTTCTGCTAATGATAATTTGCGGCTATTTTCCGGTACATCAGGGAATTTCTCAAAGTCATGTAAAATATTCCCTGCAATTGCTATGCGCCGTTCTTTTTCTTTTACTAATCGCCTGACTGTTGTATCAAGCTGCTGCAAACGCCTCTCTACGAGGTTAGCTGGAAATAATCCATTTAATAAGTGTGTATTTAGTGATTGATCGGCAGCGTTATTTCGTCTAACTTTAGTTTTACCTTCTGTTTTTCTTTGTTGGTCGATTTCATCAAAAAATTTACCACCTTTAGCAGTCACGCCGGTTGCTATTCGTAGCAGGTTTGGTAAAACATAATTGGCAAAATCTGTCATGACTCGATCGCCGGGATTTTGTGCTTGAATAGCTTCACGCAAGAGCTTTAGGGTCAGTAATTCTTCTTGAGTTTCTATAGTGCGATCGCCATCGCCATCCCAGCCAAAATCAGTTAATTCCAAATAATTATCGTCGTTGTTAGTCATTTTTTAACTCCAAAGAAGTATTATTGTTGTGATAGTGTCTTAATTAGCACAAATGAAAACACCATACTTGTGCAACTATCAAAAAACTAAATTACTCAGTCAGTCAATTTTCACGTCAATAGTAGTGTAAGGATAAAGCAATCGCAGAAAGCCTATTAGTAAAAGTTGGACTTAAACTTTAAGCGATCCACACTTCATCTCCTTTGCTTTTCAAGGTGTGTGCTAGTGTATCTAGCAGCAATGCAGAGTGACCAAAAGCGATCGCATAAGGTGCAGTAACATCATGAAAGCTATAGCGATCGCTGATGGGATAAATCTGAAAGTGCATTGGTAGACGCAACCGCATCCGCACGTCTGAGACCGGACGACGAATTACATAACAAACCAAACCTTCTTTTCTCAAACGTTTGTTAATTTCACCAATCCAGGGGTTTTCTGGTTGCCAAATTTCTATACCCTTTAAAACTTGAACCTTCCAAGCATCAGCAATTACCTGTAAATCTCCAGAGTAGATAAATTTCCAGTGGAGACGTTCCTCACGGTAGGAACGTAACTTCATAAATGCTAAACAACGAGCAAATCTTCCTTTAGGGATGGGTTGTCCGATGCGTTGCGCGGTTTCTTTCAGAGTCTGTATAAACGCTGTTTCCGTCCACATGTCAATTTCTAAATTACTCAAAATCCCCGGTAAATCGTAGGTTTTGAACCTGTCTGCTTCGTTTGCTTCTGTTAAATCGTACAAACCACATTGCAAAGGACTAGAACCCCGAAAACTAGCAGCATCTTCAGCGATGGGGTTCCCTGCTGATTTTCCGGAAAGTTGTTGCCAATCTTGTTTCCATGCGTAAATGCGTCCAGCTACAGATTTCAAGCTAGTTTCAAATACTTTTTCACATGCTTGTTGAAACTGTTCTCGACTTCGGGCATACTGTTGTTGAATTGTGGGATTGTTCAGTTGAGAATACAAGCAAAATGACTGCACTGCACCCCAACGCCGATAGTAGCCTTGAAAATCATTAATTTGGCGATATTGCTCTTTGATAATATTTTCAAAAGTCAGGCGATCGCAAACACAATTAACTGTTAAAGGTGGAGATTCTACTTGAAACAAACGCTCCACTAAAAAATTAGGAACAAGAGCATAAGCTGTGAAGTTTGCAAATTTAATTTTCTGACCTTCTTGATTATATCCATCGTGTCTTCCTAACCTTCCTAGACGTTGGATAAAGTTTCCCGCGTCAAAAGATTCAAAAATTAGAAAATTAATTTTAAAGTCTACACCAATATCAATCGTGCTAGTACCGATAACTAAGTCAGCAGCAAGGCTTTGCTCTTTTATACTTTGACTGGATAAGCCTGTATTTTCTCCCACTTTGAAACCATAAGGCTGTAAAATTTTTTGAAAAAATGGAGTTAGTCGCTTGACTGCTGCAATAGAATTGAGAATGATTGCGCCTTTACTTCCTGGATATTGTTGAAATTGGCTCACAATCAGTTCGCTATTTTCTTTTAACCAAGTTTCAGAAGCTTTGCCAGTAGGTTCTAAGGAAATAAAATTTAGTGAAATTGTTCGTGCTACTTGTCGCCAAGCCTGAGATTTGAGTTGCTGTTCTTGTGCTGGGGTATCAGGAAATTGATATTTATTTTGTGTTTGGGGATTGATTTCTTGACACCGAAACCCTGCTATTTCTAATTTAGAAATTAAATTTTTGTTGGGTGTAGCAGAGAGAAATAAAAATTTTTTGCCGCGATTGGTACAGCGAATTAAAAGCATTGTATTAATAATGCTAGCAATTTGGGGAGCTGCAAAAACATGAAATTCATCAAATATAAATAAGTCAAAATCTTTATCGATTTTTCCCCATAACTGGTCGGGACTGTCGCCGTGAATAATGTAAGCACCGCGATGTAGGTAATGGAAAATGTCGGGGTTAGTTAATAATACTTCTCGTTGACTGGTAAGAGTTGCGATCGCTGCTTTTTTTCTCAATCCTTCATTTTCTGCGTAAGTTTCTAGATCCGTACTGCTAAGTCGCACGATCCGCGGTTGCTCTTGAAACTGAAATTCTTCTACATAACTTCTAATTTGTATTTCTTGGTCACGAGCAAGTTCGTTAGTTGGGTAAAGTCCAATCGCACAAAATTCACCTTGAAGAACTTCTAAGTAAGCAGCCAAACTTTTACCATCACCAGTCATAGCAGTATTAAATACTACGTCAATATCCACAGCGCGCAAAGCTTCTAATGTTGCTGCTTGATGCCAAGAAAGCGACCAATTTTTAGGTAATTTCACGCCGTTAGGGGTGGGGACGGTTTGAGAATAAACGGGTTTGAGAGTAATTTTGTAACTTTCAGACATGCAAGTTTACTCGTCAGAGAAATAAATAGATACCAGCGCTCCAACAGCTGATGGCGTCCAGTAAAAAACTTCACAATTTATGAGGACAATCTGCTAAGTTATAAAACGCTCATCGTCTAGAAGTTTTAATTGATGGGATTGCACTGCTGCTGCCATGATTCCTGAGAATCCAGGTAATATTACATATTCTTTTTTCGCATCATTACATTCTACAGTGATGGGATAATCACTAATTCCTTCTTTTCGTAACTGGAAAACGATCGCTGCGTTTGTTCTCGGACAAATAATTACACCAGAAAATAATTTTTTTTTGCAATTCTTGTAGTAAAGGAGTAGGACGAACAGCGCCTCCTAGTTCTCGTTTAATTTGTATGTTTTTGAATGCTACTAATTTATTGAGATGATTTGTTTCGAAATCCCGATAGGTATCGGGATAGCGCATATACAAGCTAATTTTATATATATCTCGAGCACGAGATTTAACTTGAATAATTTTGTCTTTTGTTTCAAATTCATAATATCTAAGGAGATGAATTGGATCTATGGTGGTTTCGTCTAATTCATCTAATAAAAGACCGTGGGGATCGGAAATTTCTAGGCTATCAAATAAACTGTTTCTGAATTGAAAAAAGGGAGAGTAGCTAGCTTGCCAAATTTCGGCAAATTCTTTCAAGTCGGCAAATATTTCTGGGTTTTCTTGAAATAATTTCTCATATTCATCTAAAGTTTTTCGTTGCTCTTCGATATCTTTCCAGTCCTCTGGATATTTAATCTTAAGATAAGTTTTGACGAATTCTTCTTCTTCACCTCCTGGTAAAAACTTCCAACCCTTCTGAATATCAGCAAATTTTTTCTGAGAAATCTTTTCAGCACCAGTTAATTTCTTCATCCGCTGACGATAATAATTCCAGTCTCTTTTTCCTCCAAAAATTGTTCTTAAAATATTAAATAATTGAGGTATATATTCACTACCAGACAAACCTTTAAGTTGTTTTTCCAGTTCTAACAAAGGACGTGCAATTTCTAAAAAAGCTTCTGAACGCCAGTAAGCAGTTAAAAATGGTTTATCTAAACAGCTTAGTTTTTGCAAACTTTCCTTGAGTGCGGTATATCCTCCAGTGGTGTCTAAAGAAGATAAACCTTCTTCCCAAGCTTTTTCTGGTAGATAGGCGATCGCCCAGGATGGTATATTAGTCTCCTGTTTGCCCAAAACTCGTCCTACCCTACCTATTCTCTGCCAAAATGCAGCGCGATCGCGAGCAGAAAATATCAACCAATCCAGATTTTGACGCTTTGTATTTTCATTCCTTTCAAAGTTAAACCCAACATCAACAGTACTAGTCGCCAAAATAATTGGTTTTTGTGCTGCTAATTTGCGTTCTGCTATTGGTGTTGAACCTGTAATGCGCCCAAATTTTCCCTGCAAACCTTTTTGTTTGAGCAAATCAGCTAATCTATTAATATAATCTTTCGAGTCCAAAATTACTGCACCATTATCTTCTGGTCTTTCTCGCCATCTTCTGAGAATTTCATTTACTATTTCTGACAATAAATCATCTCGCTGCAGTACAGGTCTTAACTCTAAATTAACTGCTGTTTGTGAAGGTAAAAGATAAGAGTCTTTACTTTCACCGCGAATTCTGGCAATTTTTACACCTTGCTTGGCTAAACTTTCTAGAGCTACTTCACAAGCTGGTTCTGGTGTTGCTGTTAGCAAAACAACTTTTCTACCGTGTTGAAAAAAGCCGAAAATGTGACAATAAGCCAGATAAAATAGCAACCCAACTAATTGTTTAGCATCGTAGAGATGAAACTCATCAAAAATAACTGTAGCAAACTGCGCGCAGAAACTGCTGGCAATATTATTCCGGTCTAAATTGCTGTAAGCAAAAAAGTGGCATAATAAAAAATATCAGGATTGGTAACCAATAAAACAGGTCTATTTGCTCCTACTTCTGGAAAAATTGTTGCTGGGTTGCGGATAAAATTATATAACTTTTCTCCAGGACGTTTACCCACTTTTTCCTCTGGCCAATCTTTGATACTGCGCGCAGAAGCTGTCTTGACCACGTGGGGTAAACCTGCGTCTTTGACAAATTTTTCTGCAGCTTCTGTTTGTTGTTCTACTAACGCATTGGTGGGAGCGATGTAAATAGCATTTTGACGCGGATGATGAAGTAGAACGGTTAATCCAGCTTTTGTTTTACCCGTACCAGTTGGTGCTAAATCCAGGATAATGTCTGCATGGCGGGATTGTTCAAACACCTCTACTTGATGCTGCAAAGCGTTACCCAAAAATGATAATTCATGGGGTAACGATGTACAAGCAGAAATACTGCGTGGTTCGAGCTGAATAAATAAACTTCGATTTGCCATTCTTATCAACCTTTAGCACAGAAACATAAACCTGCAGGAACAATAGCTTCTCCTACTTGCCAAGCTGCACCCCAAAATCGTAGATTTTTAATTATCGGTGCCGGAGCAATAGAAATTACATCAAAGGAAAAAAGCTGTAAAGTATGAGGTAAATCTGCAGAATTGAGATAATATGTAGTTTGATATTCTCCTTCTGGTAAGAAGTTGACGCTCAACTCATCAATGATATCGACCTTGACTTTACTCATAAATTTTCCTACCCGAACGTATTCGGCTAACTTGCAATTGCCAAATACCAAAGTTTGAAATCGATTACCGCGTTCGATCATTCGCAATCTTCCAGTTTGAGGAAAATTACTAGCTCTGAAACTATTGGGTTTTGAACCTTGGCGTTCTAGTGGTAAATCTTCTCTTGCTGTTGCAACGCGATTTTTAGTCATCGCATACCAATAAGCATCAGAAAGAGCATTAAATTTTTCAAATCTGTACGTAACTCTGCCATTTTTAGGTGAAGCTGGTAGTATGTAGCAGGTAGTTGCAATCGATGCTAAATCTTCTTTGTAGGTAGGTCGTCCTGTACCTTGTTGCTGAAGGCGATAAGGAGAGTTTACTAAACCTAAAGCGTAAGCTAAAGCATAATTCCCTATCAATCCTTCAGTGTAGTAGGTATCAGACAACTCCCTAGAAGCAAAAAAGATTGGTTCGAGACAATGTAACTCTACAACTTTTGCTTGACTAAAAGGAATTGCTGACATAATTTCACTATACCTGTGCGCTTTCTTTGGCTTTTTTATTTTTGCTTTTACTTGCTTTCGAATCGCTGGAAACTTGACGTAATTCCTCGTAGGTTTGATTTAAACGTTTCAAGAAATCATCTCGTTTTTCTTCCGACCAATGAGATTCTACGTCTGCAATTAATTCTGTTAATTCTTCTTCCGATAATTGCACCGAAACTCCTCTTCTATTTTTCCAAGTAGAAATAACTTGCTTGCAACTGTGGATGAGTCGTTTTTTATTCAAGGGATGTTCTAAAGGTTGACCTAATTGATCGTAAGTAGCTTGAACAAGCTCCAGGGAACTTGGAAGTTCGCAAATACTACCAAATACACCAATAATTTCATTTTCCATTCTTCCTACACGACTGGAAACCGCGCCATAACGCGATGTAAATAGGATATTACCGATAACGTATCTTAGTTCATCAACAGTAACGTCTTTCAAGGTAACAACATCCAGAAAATGCACTCCTGGTTTGATATATTCGCTCGTATTTAAAGCTGTGGAAGCGCTACCTTTTTCATTGCGCATCGTACCGTTTTCATAAACAGCGTTAATAGTGCGATCACCAATCAGATCGGTAGCAGGTAAAACACTAAAAGCATCCTCTGTCCACACTCTACTTTTTTGCGCACCACCACCACCTGCTGCAAAACCGTAGAGAAAGCAATCTATACACATTTCACAAGGTGAATTGGTGTTCAAAGAACAAAGAGAACCATCTTTATTTGTATATAAAAGTTCGTGCGCTCTGAGATGTTCCCTTCCATAGCGTCTTTCTGGTGCAACTTGCTTGCGTTTGGTCATTACCAAACGTTGAATAATACTTTCGTCTTGGATACTGGTTTGTACCGCTTCACTACAAAGTCTTTCACCAGAACCTTCGGTACTAAAAATAGTTTCCGATTGAGTAGTCCTTAAAACAACTAAAGTAATAAAACGTCCCTTGGGAAAGTTTTCGTACTTTTCCGCCAAAACAGCAGATAATGTTTCAGTAAACATGAGCAATACTCCTTGTGTAATCAATAAAATTAAAGGGATGTACGAGTTGATTTCTCGTCTTCTTCTTTATTTTTCTGAGAAAGCTGCTGATGAGCTTCTTGGTAAAAAAATAAATACGCTGCTTCTAATTTGTCTTGATCTGACAGTAATTTTTCCGGACGTGCTTGATAAATTTCTTCATATAATTTCCGCAAAACATTGTAGAATGACTTGATTTGCTCAAACTTGGTTAAGCCAACATGATTGTCCCGAATGCGGTCTAAACGTGTATGATATTGCTGGATGAGAACGGCAAACATAAAATCCAAATCCATATAAGATTTGTGGGAGCGAACAGCAGAAGTAAAAGCTGTAAAAGGTTCAGTTATAGAAGTCCTTTTAAAGGAACTACCTCTTAAAGAGGCCTCCGCAGCAATTTTGGCCGCTTCTTTGAGATAGGTAGTTAAAAGAGAATTTTCATTAGGCATAAGATTCTCCAATAATTGGTTGAGTGGTTCCTTAATTTGACTCCAAATCGCAGCAAAATTTGGTTCATCTTGCTCTCGTAAGATCCAACGCAGCAAAACATAGTACAGTTCTATTGGTCTGGTGCAAGCACGCGCTAAATCATATAAACAATCGTCAACTTTTTGAATACTGGCGACAGCAATGGCTAGTTTTCCAATGCACTCTAATCGTTGGCGAATTTTTTCAGCTTCTTGGCGATTATATTGTCCGTTTCCTAATAAAGGTTGTAGTACTGCAGGTATTCCTTCTACCCGTCCGTAGACATCATCCGATAATTCAGCTTCCAAATTTGTGCTTAAAGTAAAAGGAAAGCCAAATTCCAAAGACAAAGATAGTTCTAAAGCTAACCTCAGGGATTTGAGCAAAGAAACAGAAGCATTAGCATCTCCCCAAACTATAGGAATAATTACATTATTGTGAACAAAATCCGGTCGCTTAGGGAAAGCAAATCCAACTACCTTATGAGACTTAAATTCAATAATATTATCTCGATAAAGTTGAATTTCATCTACAGCTACTGTCCCACCTTCTGCATTAGTTTGAGCAGCTCTTTCTAAAAAATTACGCCAAATTCTTAATAACTCTGGTGATGAACCTTTCGGTAAAGAAAAATGTAAATAAAGTGGTTCTTGTTTTTTGGCAGCAGGAAAATTTGCTCCTACTGCCATAATTTGATACGCTAACGCTACAATGGCATCGCCTTGTCTTTTTGGTTCTGCAGCAATACCACCCGGTAAGCGATTAGAAAAGACTTGTACTTTTGTGCCCGGAGGCATATTACTAGAAATTAAATCTTCAATATCCCCCGTACTGTAACCTAAAGAGCATCTTTGTTTAGGATTAGCTTCTATATAGGCTTCTAAATATTTTTCTCCTTCGAGTTTATTATTAATATCAGGTAAAATCAGCATTCTACTAACCGCTGCAATCATTTCATCGGAAGCTGTTAATGATTTTTGAGAATTTTCTGTACTTCCTTTTCTTAATTCAAACGATTCTCGCAAAGCTTGTTCTATACCTTCCATTCCTTTCGTAACACCTTTAACTGCAAATAAAGGTCTTCCATACTGAGGATTAAAAGCTTCTAGAGCAGCTCTTTGCTGTTTTGATATTCCTGTGTGCTCAGCAATTTTATCCCAAGCTTCTTGAGTTTTTAATTTAGCTTCTCGATAACTGAGATAGGCAGCTTTTAAACCTTCAGAAATAGCAAATTCTTCTGCATTGCTTACAGGTAATAATCCTAAATTTCTAGCTTGATTAACAGCATCTTCACCAGCTTCTACACTCCATTTGGTAACGTCATTATTAATTTTGTCTTGCTTGTAATTGGCCTTTTTTTATCCAACAAGGCTCGGAAGTTAAGCAAAACTTCATCTATATTCTGCTCGATAGCTTTGTCGGCAATTTTAATACCATCTTTGGTTGGTTTTATTAATCTCTCAATATTATTACCAAAAACTTCGTCAATTTTATTTTGCCAAACTGCAGCTATTTCTTCTATTAAATTGTCCGTTACTAACTTTTCACCAACAAACAATTCTCCGTGGAGAAAAATTGCCAATGGATGCAAGCCACGTTGCTGAAAAACTTCTTCACAGGCGCTCAACAAAAGTGCTGTCAAAAAACCTCTATCTTCTGACAACTGCACTCGAAACAGACGACAGGGTTTACCACAAGCAACTGTTAATTCTGTTTCTAATTTGCGAAAACGTTTTGGTTCGGGAATTCCTAAATCAAATAAATCTGCAGCTGTAACCAATGCTGCCCATTTTTTGATCTCCTCATCTTCTGGTAAGAATCTTGCTCCATCACTAACATTGTGTCCGGAATGGCGCTCAATTAATTTTCTAACTAATTCCAAATCAGCTTCTGATTTGACAAAATTAATTACGCAAGCTTTTTCTAATTGTTCCTGGAGAAATTGCTTGTCTCTGGCTAAAGTTTTAACACTTCTTCCTTGCGGATCCAATTTATTCAAGTCATGAACTGCTGTTGCTGCTAGTATCAGACCGCGTTTCTCTTCCTTGACCCCAGCAATCCGAGTAGCTGTAAGTATAAATTGACAAGCTGAATCTAGGTGCTGTGCAAGAGTTGTTCCTGTTCTGATACCGTACTGGTGGTGATGTGCGTGATTTTCATAAAGTTTGGGACGAATTTCGCTGAAATAAACTTCCTCTAAGCTTTGGGGAGGTCGATTCAAAAGTCTTGTCGGTTTTGGCATACGCAAAAACTCTGATGCATAATTCAGTTTATTTACAAAAATTCTGCTTTGAGAGTGTTGTTTATACGGATATTAGATTAACTATATCCGCGTCTTTTTCCAGAATGCATTTACAATAAAGATAATAAAACAAGAAATTGCTATTTGCAAGTACATTTTTGAAAATGTCTCGGAAAAAAGACACAATTACACTGTCAATTCCCCCTGGAACCAAGGAACAGCTAGAAGAAATCGCCCGCAAATTTGGTATTACCTGGGGTAAGGAACCTAGTATTTCCGGCTTGATTGTTGCGATCGCTCAAAAACACCTCGAGCTAGGAAAGCCTTTTACGCTGGATTCTAACCAAGTTAACGCTTTGCAAGAAGCTGTTAAGGCTTTGAGCGATGCAGGTCGAATTGGCGAAGCGCAAATTGTAATTACACTTATGTTAGAACGGGGAAATTTAAGTGCAGCTACCCGCCAATATCTGCTCAAACAAGCAAGTACGCTTATACAACCATGGCGAATTCAAATAGATGAATATCGAAAAAATCGCCAACCTTTTTACCTTTTGTATGAAAATTCCCAAGGAAAAGAACTGCAGTACACAGTACGTTACGCAGAACCTAGATTCTTTGAGAAACGCTTTTATTTAATGATCTGGTGTGAAGAAACCGAAGACGTGGAAAACATGATTCCCAATCTACCAGAACTTTGGCACAACCGCTGTTTGATCTTCGATAGAATCCGCTCCATCGTTCCCGCAACCGGGGAATGGCGAGAGGGATTAGATTTTCTGAAAGTGTACTTACAATTTCGTGGCTGGATGGTAAAGTCCTATCAACGTCGGGAAGATGACTTAGAAGACGAAATCATTGGAGACGTACGTCAAGTGGTGCGAAAAGTTGTCAATGAGTTTTGGTTAATTCGAGAAGTTGCACGTTACTGGGATGAGTGCGTAATCGTTTCACCCACATCCATACGCGATCGCATCAAGGAAAAGCTTTTTACCTTATGCAATCTTTACAACAGCTCGAGCATGTAACAGTTTGGCAACCATCACTAGCAGCTTCTTATACATTTAGTAAAACCCGATATACATAGGATAGTAAACTATCAACCTAATCTCACGGCCTATGGCAGAAGCATCCCATTATTTTTTAGTCTTTTCCAGCATTTGCATAGCGATTTTGGTGTTGCTAATTTTTAGCATATTGCAGTGGTTTCACGTACCTACCGGCAACTTTTTAGATTGGGTAATTGGTGGTGCGAGTTTTTGGTGGTTGTTAGTAATTGTTACTGTTCCGTGGAATATATATTTTCAAGCAAAGCAAGTGTTGGCGGAAGGAGCACAATCTATTGAAAAAGGAATTCCCGTAGATGAAAAACAAATTAACTACGTGAAAGTTTTGGCCAAGCGATCGCTATTTGTTGCTCTTACCCTACACTTACTTTCCGCTGCTAGTCTTTATATCCTTGCTGCTACCGGTATTAGTGCTGTTGGGTACATTGGTTCCGCAGCTGCTTTGTTACTAACAGGTTTGCGTCCTGCAATCAGCGCTTACGAGTACCTGTACCAGCGCTTGCAAACACTTGGCGAACAATGGAAATATCCCCGAGAAGATATTGTCGAACTTCGCAACCGCTTTTGTGCTCTAGAGGACAGTATCAAGCACTTAGAAGAACAATTTGACCCGGAAAATTCCTATTCTTTGGTGGCTAAACAACAGCTTTACTCACAAGAAACACGAAAAGAATTAGCCCGTCTTGCTGCTAATTTAGAAGAATTACGCGCCACTAATCAAACAGAACACGAACATTTAGCCTTACAAGCAAGACAAGCAATTGCTCAACTATCTGCAGATGGACAATTCCTGGAGCACGTACGCGAGATTATAAGATTTTTTAAAACTGCTTAGTACAGATACCAGACTGAATTTGTTTCACTAACTCATAAAGAGGTTGCCAGTTATCTTCTTGAGCAATTGGTTCCCAAACTGATTCAATTACAGGTCTTACGATCGCTGTCTTGGGATTAGAACAAAGCAAAGTTTGAGCAATTTTCTCTAACTCCTCCCCAGAAGTAAAATTGCTTAAAATGCGATGGTAGATTCCAGACCAATTTAAGAAGAGCTCAGACTTCCCCAATGATTTTCCAATTTCTGATTCCCTCAAAATCGCACTGGCATCCTCTTGCCATTTTTTGGAAAAGCCTTGAGCCATATCTGCAAAAAAATGATGATAACTCACTGGATAATGTTTTAAAAAGGCAATTGTTGCTTTTAATAATTCTTTAGCTTCTTGTGGCGGTAGTTGTTGCACAAAACCTAATTTTTTCAACATTAACCTCTGATATTTTGCCAGATAATACTCATCGAAAATTCTCAATCCAGCTTCCATATCAGCAGGAGAAATCACAGCTTTTAATGCTTGTTGCAGCCATTCTAAATTCTCTTTACAAATTTGCGGTTGATTGATATAGCAATAGCGTTTGTAATAATCGAAATACGCAGCGGTAAAGTAAGGATCGTAATTAGGGATAAAAGCATAGGGACCGTAATCGAAACCCTCCCCTGTAATCGACATGTTGTCGGTGTTTAAGACTCCATGACAAAAACCAGCTGCCATCCACTGCGCTACTAATTCGGCGATTCGTTTGACTAATTCTGCATAGAAGCAAGCATATTTTTCTGCTTCATCAATCAGGTGCGAATAATATTGTTCTATAACGTGATCTAGTAACTTTTTAGTTAAATCAGGACGCCGAAAATAGTGAAGACGTTCAAAAGTACCGAAGCGAATGTGCGAGCGACTCATTCGCACCATCACGCAAGAACGGGTAGGAGAGGGTTCATCACCCCGCCACAAAGATAAACCAGTTTCGACAACACTCAAACAGCGGGAAGTACGCACACCCATAGCGTTGAGCATCTCTGCAGCTAAAATTTCACGCACACCACCTTTGAGGGTGAGCATACCATCCCCACCGCGAGAGTAGGGTGTTCTACCAGAACCTTTAGTACCAAAGTCATACAACTGACCATCTATACCGCGCACTTGTCCGTAGAGAAAACCTCTACCGTCACCCAGCAAGGGATTGTATTCACCAAACTGATATCCGTGGTAACGCAGTGCTAACAGCGGTTTGCGTCCTTCAAATTTACCAAAAGCAACGATAAAATCTTCGTCTGTTACTGCTTGGGGATTTAGTCCCAACCTTGGTAGTAGCGCATCATTACGCCAGCGCAGAATGTGTAGGGGAAATTTTGCTGCTGTTACTTCGTCATAGTAGTCATCGCCCAAAGATTCCAATGCGGGTTCGTACTTGAGAGCTAGAAATGGATTTCTAGAATAGGTGTTTTTGGAAGTTTCTGCCAGAGTCATTATCAGTACAGCTTAGTATACCTTCCCTTCATACTACATCTCGACCCAGGACGGAGCGATCGCCAAACTACTGCTTGTCAAATGGACGTAACTGGACTCGAACCAGTGACCTCTACGATGTCAACGTAGCGCTCTAACCAGCTGAGCTATACGTCCGTTTACAACTTCCCAATCGTAACACAGATTTAGCTAAAAAAGCAACTTCACAAAAAAAGCATGGCTTGTTGTTTCCTGCTTTACCAAGATCTGCTATCGTAGTTTTTGTTGTGCCTCCAGCTTGGTTTTCTGCTAATTCTTCTTGAAAATTTACCTCGAAATTAATTACTTTTAAGTCTTTTTGAGAACTTGTTCCCTCGGCTTTCATTTCTACTGCCAAATATTGTTAGTATCTTAATAAAGTGACAGAAAAATTATTTTAGTACTGATAATGCCAACAGCTTTAATTACAGGAGCCTCCGCTGGCATCGGAAAAGCCTTTGCTGAAGAATTAGCTGCACGCCATACAAATCTTGTTCTTGTCGCTCGTTCGCAAGAAAAATTAAACGAACTAGCAAAGCAGTTACGAGAAAAATATCAAATTCAAGTTGAGATTATAGTTGAAGATCTGACAAAATTAGAAGCTGTCAATGCTGTATTTGATTTTACCAAACAAAAGGAATTGACAATAGACCTATTAATTAATAATGCTGGTTTTGCCGAATACGGAGACTTTGCCGAAACAGATGAAGAAAGGCAAATTCAGATAGTGCAATTGAACGTTTTAGCAGTAGTAGCCCTTACCCACAAATTTTTACCCCTGATGCGACAGCGTCGTTCCGGAAGCATTATTAACGTATCTTCTTTGGCTGCATTTCAACCAATACCCTATCTTGCTGTTTACGCTGCTACTAAAGCTTTTGTTCGCAATTTTAGTGAAGCATTATGGGCAGAAAATCGCCACTACGGAGTTCGCGTTCTTGTTTGTTGTCCGGGACCAGTTGATACAAATTTTTTTGAGAATGCTAAATTTCCTGCAGCTTTAGCCCAGAGAACAAATAAAATTTCTACACCACAAGAAGTAGTGCATAAAACTCTCCAGGCCTTGGAAAAAAGGAGATTCAACTGTCGTTATTGGAGGGTTTACAACCCATTTAATTACCCAATTAGCTGGTATTGTTCCCCGCAAAACTTTAGTAAAGATTTTGGAAAAACAATTTCAAGCATAGAATGGGAAAGGTCGCAGCTAACCTGGAAGAAATTTGCAAGGAGATACACACTAAAACTTAATTCCAACTTCCTCGGACTGGAGTAAAAGCAATCTACCAGTCCTATTTTTTATTTTTTGACCGTCAAAGCTTCCCTAACTTTAGAGTTTGTCGCGAGCACTACGACCTTGCAAAGTATCTACATCTAGTTGTGCTTGGAAGAATTCGTTGCTTGGCTTCAAAATATGAACAAAAGGTAGCGATCGCTCTACATGTATTCATAATTCTCTCAGTCTGCCCCCTGCCTTTTTCTACTTGAGTACAAATACGAGATAAAATGTATGAATAACACCATCGAATCCTTCCGGGCTTTGGCACTTCAACTGAAGTGTTACGCAGTCAACCAAGCACGCGATCGCCAACAAGCTCGCTGTATAATACAAGATTCTATCCAATGCTTGGCAAAGCAAATCGCCGCCAGTATTGCTTTTATCGGCCCCGATTGTCGCTTAATAGTCTTACCAGAGTACTTTCTCACAGGTTTTCCCATACAAGAATCCTTCGTTGACTGGGCGCAAAAAGCCTGTTTGGAAATAGCAGGTCCAGAGTACGAAGCTCTCGGTAAAATTGCACAAAAACACCGTATCTACCTTGCTGGTAACGCCTACGAATTAGATCCGAACTTTCCGGGGTTATACTTTCAAACTTGCTTTGTCATCGATCCAGCAGGTAACGTAGTTTTGCGCTACCGTCGGCTCAATTCTATGTTTACTCCCACACCACACGATGTTTGGGACAAGTATCTTGACTGCTACGGGTGGGATGGTGTTTTTCCAGTAGCAAAAACAGAAATAGGTAACTTAGCAGCTTTCGCATCAGAAGAAATTTTATATCCAGAAGTCGCCCGCTGTTTGGCTATGCGCGGTGCGGAAATTTTTTTACATTCCACATCAGAAATTTACGGGAAGCAGCACGCTCCCAAACAAGCTGCCAAAATTTGTCGGGCAGTGGAGAACATGGCGTATGTAGTATCGGCTAATACCGCTGGCATAGCAAACGCACCCATTCCAGAAGCTTCTGTTGATGGTGGCTCTCAAATTATCGACCATCGCGGAATAATATTAGCTCAGACAGGCGCGGGAGAAAGTATGGCTGCTTTTGCAGAAATTGACTTAGCAGCTTTACGACGCGATCGCCGCCGTCCGGGACTAAATAATTTACTTTCTCGTCAGCGATTGGAGTTATACGCCCACAGCTACAGTCAATCGCACTTTTATCCTGCCAATACCATGCTCGTTTCTAACAGCGATCGCCAACACTTTCTCGAAACTCAGCAAACAACTATCGAACGTTTGGCCAAATTAGGGATAATTTGATATGGATGGAAAATGAAATCGACAATCTGGGTCAAACCAGCCTACGGGTATAAGCTGCACTTAAAATAACCACTTACCCCTACTAACTAAATTACTCACCAACAACTAATGACTGAACCTATAGAAGTTCGCAACCCCCGCACGGGGCAGCACGACTACGTAATTGTACCACCACCACCAATAATTTTGACACAAACATGCGCTCGATTGCGGAGGTCGCAAAAAAGTTGGCAGCAAATTGGTTTAGAAGGAAGAATCGCAGCTTTACAACAGTGGAAACAAGTTATAATTTCTACTCAAGACCGACTAACTCAAGCATTAGTAGCCGACACGGGAAGATTGTCTGTTTCAGAATTGGAAATTGGTTCGTTCCTCGCCAGTATTGATAGATGGTGCAAGCTAGGGCCAAAGTTGCTCAAATCCACCCGACAATCCACAACCATACCATTTATAGATCTACACCAAACCGCAGTTCCTTACCCCTTGGTAGGAGTAATCAGTCCGTGGAATTTTCCACTACTGCTTTCCACCATCGATACCATCCCAGCATTACTAGCAGGTTGCGCAGTCATCGTCAAACCGAGTGAAATAGCTCCCCGCTTTATGGGTCCGCTGTCGTTAACAGTTAACGCCGTCCCTCAGCTACGAGAGGTATTAGCCTTTGTAGAAGGAGGAGGAGAAACGGGTGCAGCTGTGGTTGAAAATGTCGATTTGATTTGCTTTACAGGAAGTGTAGCCACAGGAAAAAAAGTGGAGAAAAAGCTGCAAAGCGGTTCATTCCAGCTTTTTTAGAATTAGGAGGCAAAGATCCGGCGATCGTTTTAGAATCAGCAGACTTAGAACTAGCAACCTCAGCCATTTTGTGGGGTTCGGTTGTCAACACGGGACAGTCTTGTCTTTCTATTGAGCGAATATACGTTGCACAACCGATTTTTGAAGAATTTGTCGAACTGCTGGTCACCAAAGCCCTACGCCTGCAATTAGCTTACCCCACAGTAGAAAGCGGAGACATCGGTCCTATCATCTCAGAAAAACAAGCAGCAATAATTAGCGACCATTTGCAAGACGCCAGAGAACAAGGAGCGATCGCCCACTGCGGCGGTCAAGTCGAAAAGACCGGAGGAGGATGGTGGTGTCGTCCCACAGTCCTGACTCAAGTTAACCACTCCATGAAAGTCATGAAAGAAGAGACTTTCGGTCCGATTATGCCCGTCATGCCATTTTCCACCATTGAAGAAGCAATTTATTTAGCTAACGACAGTATTTACGGACTGAGTGCAGCAATATTTGCCAAGGAAGAAGCACAAGCGATCGCCCTCGCCCAGCATATAGAGGCAGGTAGTATCAGTATCAACGACGCAGCCCTTAGTTCTCTCATACACGAAGGAGAGAAAAATTCCTTTAAATACTCCGGTCTGGGCAGCTCGCGCATGGGACCAGCAGCACTAACACGATTTCTGCGCAAAAAAGCATTGCTTGTGAAAACAAAATCCATTCCCGATCCTTGGTGGTTTGATGCCCACCAATAAGTAACATAGAAAGCACAACGCCAACTCCACCTTCACCAAAAATTCACAAAAATAAGGTTGATATGTCCGCCATCCGAGAAGAAATGCCCGTTCTTTCCCGCCACGAAGGAGATTGGAAAGGTACTTACATACTCGTCGACCCACAAGGAAAAATCCTTGACCAACACGAATCTCATCTTACCTGCCAATTCCCAACACACGGCCCCTACCCCTACTATCAAATCAATCGTTACAAATGGTCAGATGGCAGACAAGAAGAACACAAATTTCCCGGAATTTATCGAGAGCGAACCTTATGGTTTGATACAGACCGCATTCAAGGCAAAGCCTGGGAAGTTGACAACTCCACAATTATTTTATGGTTTTCCTACAAAAAAATTCCAGAAACCTACTTGTACGAAATGATTCAAATCAGTCCCTGCAATAACTATCGCGCCCGCACCTGGCAATGGTTTAAAAACCATCAAATTTATCAACGCACCTTAATTCAAGAAGAACGAATGCGATAAAGTTAAGTTGATAAACTTAAAAACCACTGCCCAACTTATCTATTACCCACCATCCATTCCAGGCATGACCAAAGGCGAAAAAATAAATTTTTCCACCCCAAGCGGCTTTCCAGAATTTCTTCCCGGCGAAAAGCGCCTAGAAATATATTTACTCGATACTATCCGCAGAATTTTTGAAAGCTACGGATTTACTCCTATTGAAACGCCCGCCGTAGAAAGGTTAGAAGTTCTACAAGCCAAAGGCAATCAAGGAGACAATATTATCTATGGCATTAGCCCCATCTTACCTCCCAACCGACAGGCAGAAAAAGATAAAGCCGGAGAAACAAATTCCGAAGAACGCGCTCTGAAATTTGACCAAACAGTTCCTTTGGCCGCATACATCGCTCGCCACCTACATGAATTAACATTTCCTTTTGCGCGCTACCAAATGGATGTCGTATTTCGGGGAGAAAGAGCAAAAGATGGACGGTTTCGTCAATTTCGCCAGTGTGATATTGATGTTGTTGGCCGTCGAGAATTAAGCTTGCTCTACGACGCGCAAATGCCTGCAATCATCACCGAAATATTTGAAGCCATCAACATTGGTGATTTTATAATTCGCATTAACAATCGTAAAATTCTCACCGGCTTCTTTCAATCAGTAGGAATTGAAACCAACAAAATTAAATCTTGTATCAGCATTATCGATACATTAGAAAAAGTCGGCGAGAACCGAGTCAAACAAGAGTTAGAAAAACAAGGCATTTTATCGGAACAAACTCGCAAAATTATCGATTTTATAAAAATTAATGGCACAGTTGATGAAGTATTAGATAAACTCAAATACCTCAGTCAAAATCTGTCAGAAAGCGAACAATTTAGCCTGGGAGTCACAGAACTAGAAACGGTAATTGCAGGTGTTCGCAATTTAGGAGTTCCTGAAAATCGTTTCTGTATCGATTTATCCATTGCTCGCGGGCTTGATTACTATACAGGAACAGTTTATGAAACAACATTATTAGGACATGAAGCCTTAGGCAGTATCTGTTCTGGCGGTAGATACGAAGAACTAGTCGGGATATTTTTAGGCGAAAAAATGCCCGGTGTAGGAATTTCTATCGGCTTAACCCGCTTGATCAGTCGCTTGCTCAAAGCTGGAATTTTAAATACTTTGGCTCCGACACCAGCACAGGTGCTGGTAGTAAACTTGCAAGAAGATTTGATGCCACTGTATTTAAAAGTATCTCAAGATTTGCGCCAGGCAGGCATTAATGTTATCACTAGTTTTGAGAAACGAGGATTGAGCAAACAATTTCAATTTGCTGATAAACAAGGAATCCAATTTTGCGTGATTATAGGTCCTGATGAAGCTGCAGTTCAAAAATCCTCCCTGAAAAATTTGAAAACAGGCGAGCAAGTAGAAGTAGCGCTCACAAATTTAGCAGCAGAAATCAAGCAAAGACTGCAAAATCACAAGTTGAGCTGAAAAAATAACAACATTATTTACCCGTATTGTTAATTTGTTAACGAGCAAACGAACGAGACTTTCGCAAAATTTTTTATTCAGATACAATTGTGGGTCAAGAAAGTAGAAATTTCGATTTGCAAACAGTCTTCATCAAAGAAGATTGGGGAGGAGACGGTAGAGGGCGAATGAATCTTTCTGGAAGATGCACCGCCATTTCCAAAGAGTATATACCGCGACAGTATCAGTTTTTTGATACCAATTCACTACCCGAAGAAGATGAATGGCGAATTACCGGTATGCCAAAGGAAGTTGTCTCTGGAAGGCGTCGGTTGCTAACATGGCATAATTATTGCGGTGCATCAACTGCAAAAGTAGTACTACCACCCGAGTTTGAGGCACCTTCTGGCATATTTACGGCTGATATAGAAATATTCGTACTCAAGGGTGCTATTCGAGTGGGTGAGTGGCGACTGGGCAAGCACGGTTACTCTTTTATACCAGCAGGAGTAAAAGTCGGACCTTGGAAGGTCTTGGATAACGAAGAAGTAGAAATCCTATGGATGGCAAACGCTTCTTTTGAGTATAAAAATGCCCAAGCAGATCACCCGGACGCTGTATTAAGCAATTTTATTCCAGCGTTGGACAGTACATTACTGCCCTGGGGCAAAACTGATACAGCACAATTCGTGCAAGCAAACAAAAAGTGGCTCAGAAAAGATAGTAACGGCGGTGGAGTATGGTTGCTTGCGATTTTGCCCCACTACAACGGCAGGTATCCAATGATTCAATGCTACAATGAGGAGTCCTATTGTTTAGCCGGGTACTGCGACATAGGAGATTATCATTTTGCCAAAGATCACTTTGGCTACTGTCCCAGCTTTGCTACTGCTCCTTGGCATCGCACGGATGATGGCTGCTTGTTCTTTATCCGAGTTGATAGGGATTTGTCACAAGTTGGAACAGTTTTGTCATACGATATCTCTCAGAATGAAGGGCGATCGTAATTACTGCCTTTGCTGCTATTTGATCGAAGTGAGAAGGTAACGTCCAGTAGGTTGACCCAAAACTTCCCCTTTGTTGTAAATCAAGTTTCCGCGTAAAAAGGTACTTTTTACCCGTCCTGTTAACTCTAATCCTTCAAAAGGAGTATAGCCTTGTTGTGACTGCGACTCACTAGCCCGAACCACAAAGGTTTCGTGGGGATCTAGCAGCACTAAATCTGCATCATAACCAATGGCAATATCACCTTTGCAATTCAATCCAAATCGTTGTGCAGGATTCCAGCTTAACAACCTAGCCATGTGATTATAGGACATACCGCGTTTGCTACCTTCGCTAAAAACGCCGGAAAGCAGATATTCTGTACCGCCAAAGCCAGATTTGGCAAGCCAAATGTTATTGGGATGTTTTTGACTAACTTTTTTCTCCGCAGAACAACAGGCGTGGTCGCTGACAATCCAATCAATTTGGTGATTGAGTACAGCTTGCCACAAGTATTCAACGTCCGCACGAGAACGAATGGGCGGGTTTACCTTTGCTAGCTGGCCTGTAGGTGCATTTGTATCTAAAAGAAGGTGTCCTACTGTTACTTCCCGTCGAAAATTAATGTGCGGAAATAAATTTTGCATCATCAAAGCAGCTTCTACTGCCTTGCGAGAACTAAGATGCAATAAATTGATATTGAGACAGTTGGTTTCGTATGCTAGATAGGAAGCAATGCAGATTGCTAATCCTTCCGAGTGGGGAGGACGGGCTGCACTGTATGCTTGTAAACCCGTAAGGCTAGGATCTTGCTGGACAATTTTGGTGTAGGCGTTGAGAATTTCCGCCACCTCACAATGGAGACTGAGACTAAGGCGATCGCTTGCTTGCGGATACATTTGTTGAAGCTTTACCAAACCGCGCATCACAAATTCAAAGTGAGCCAAGTCATACCTTTCCTCTTTATTAATCATCAAAAACAAATCTTGGCGATCGCTAAGACCGTGCAAACCATAGCCCCCATAAAACATAAAGATCTTAAACGATCTAATTCCGTATTCCTCAAACAGCATTGGCATCTCATCTATGTGAGCTGCACTAATTGGGGCAATATGATAGCCGTAATCAACAAAAAAATTTCCTTGCGATAATGCCAATACCTCTGGGAAAAAATCTTTGTAAGGACCTCCCTTATTAAGATAATACTGTCCTGTGCGAATGTAATTCAAACTCGTAGTTACACCGCCGCTCGCTGCTGCTTTGCTTTCTGTCACAGCATCCCTATCAAGCGGTTGGTAAATACCAATGTGCATGTGAGCATCCACAACCCCAGGAAAACCCAATAAATTTTGGGCATCAAATACCTGTTTGCCTTTGCTGGGGCTAATATTAGCAGCAATTTCCACAAATTTTCCATCCTTAATTCCTAAATCCAGCAATTCCACAGCCTCTTGATGGGGACGCACCACCCGCACTTTTTTAATAATGAGATCTAATAAGGAAGCTTCAGACACGGTAAACCTCGCATTAAAATGAGTACATAACTCAAAATCAATCGTACTGGCACACAAGCTCAATTTCCTTATTGTGTAACTGTTTTTTACTCCCTGTTGTTGAGGAGAAAATTTTATGGAAAATTTTAACGAGTATCATCTCAATCCCGAGCAGTTTCCTTTTCTCAAACTCTTTCAAGATAATTGGCAATTAATTCGAGATGAATTTCTCAATTTTCTTAATAACGCTTCTCCAGAAGAATTAAAATTTACCTACGAGGTTCTTGGTCCGAAAAGTCAAACTATCAAAACCAAAGAAAATGCTAAATATAGCGCCTTTGGAATTTTATTTCAAGGCATGTTTATTGAAGAATATATTCAAGCACATCAAATTAACTATCCCGATTACGACGATAAATATGCCTCCGAAAAAGCTTTGCTCTTGAGAAATAAATATTTTCCTAATTTAACTAAGGTAATAGAAAATGTTAACTCCAGCCATGATAATATTATTAGAAATGTTTACTATAGTACATTCCATCCCGGCTTAGACGTTAAGCTGCACGTCAACTACAACCCTCACATGAATCGCGGTTATCTGGGATTGATCGTCCCAGAAGGAGATGTGGCTATGAAAATATGCCACGAAAAACTTTATTGGCATGAAGGAGAATTCATGGTCCTAGACCACAGCTATCCCCACTGCCCGCACAATTACACTAAATACGATAGAACTGTTTTGGTTGTAGACTTTTTGAAACCAGATTGGTCTCGAGAAGCAGCGATTGAATTCGAAAAACAACAAGTTGCGCAGCGCATGCAAGACAATCCCTACAGCTTGGGTGTTTTTGGTAAAAACGATCGCGCCAAAGAAGAAGATTTTATCAAGTACGGTTTAGCGCATCAGCTAGAGTGGGATCAAGCCTTAAAAGCTTAAGAGGAAATAATGAAGACACAAAAAAATAGTTTTGGCATTTGTTTGGGATTAACAATTTCTACCTGTATATTACCAGTTACCTCTGTAGCCCAATTTCCCCCTAAACGAAGAATAATTTCCCACCCAGCTAATTTAGGAGTCCAAGTGCTTCGTCGTACTGATGGCAAAATCACAGAATTGACAAAGCTAGATACCTTCTCAGATTTTTAGTTATCGGCAAAATTAAAGCCGCTCGGACTTGGTAACCATATCAAACAATGAATTCAAAAGTCTACAGAAAGTTAATAGCAAAACAGTTTGCTGCAGATTTTAAAACAGCTGTAGAAATTATAGAAGTTCCTATTCCTGAGCCAGCTGCGGATGAAATTTTAGTTCGCAACAAATTTGCTGGAATTAACGGTGGGTTTGATACTTTAATTTGTCAAGGAAAGGTTCCTTATGTGAACTTAACGCCTCCTTTTGATTTGGGTGTAGAAGCTGTTGGGGAAGTAGTAGCTGTAGGAGATAACGTTCAAAACTTTGATATTGGTGATGCTGTGGTAACTACAGCAACAGGAGGGGGGTATCGCGAATACCAACTAATTGATGCAAATCTTGCCATTAAAGTTCGCCAAGCTACACCAGAAGTATTAACTCTCATGCCTACAGGAATATCAGCTTTAGTGGCGCTAGAAAAAGTAGGAAAAATGAAAAGTAATGAAGTAGTTTTAGTTACAGCAGCAGCAGGAGGAACGGGACACATTGCAGTGCAATTGGCGAAATTAGCGGGAAATCACGTTATCGGTACTTGTGGTTCTCAACAAAAGGTGCAGTTACTTGCAAATTTAGGATGCGATCGCCCGATTAACTACCGCACAGAAAACCTACAGCAAGTGCTCAAACAAGAATATCCCCGCGGAATCGATTTGGTTTTTGATTGTGTTGGGAGTCAAGTTTTTGATGTCTGCGCAGACAATTTAGCGATTCGAGGACGTTTAGTTGTAGTTGGTTTTATTTCCGAATACGGTAAAAACTTAGAGGAAGTGACCCAACCTCGCATTTATCACAAAATATTTTGGAAAGCTGCTTCCGTACATGGCTTTGTTATGCCTTTTTATCGAGAACATGCTGCCGCGGCACGCGATCGCCTGTTAGACTTGTTTTATACCAATCAACTCAAAGTTGCAGTCGATCCAACTCCATTTCAGGGTATAGAGTCTATCCCGGCAGCAGTAGAATATTTACTCAGCGGTCAAAACTGCGGCAAAGTGGTTGTAAGGTTTTAGTTACCACAACAAAGGCTCCAGGACATTTAGAAGGTACAAGCAGAAGGTCTCGAGCCCCTGAATCTATTTATGGAGACAATTAATTAATAGAGTACAGACTTTAGCTAGCCTTATTCTTCTTAGATTTATCTTATCAAGACCTTATGTATCGAGGGCATAATTCTTTGAAAAAAGAGCAAAAGCAATTTCTCTTCAGAATTATTGCCCATGTCATCACATTTAAGACAAATTTTCAGAAAAATCTCGGCGCTAGCATTTCAACTTAGAAATTTCCGTAAAGAAAGATTCGAATGTCCGATTGCAGTTATAAAGGACCTTTTAAAGACATCTATCCTCCTACCGGTTTGCGAAAACATGCTCAATGTCCAAGCTGTTTGGCATTAGAAAGACACAGGTTTCAATATTTGGTGCTTCAATCAATCTTGGCGGAACTGAATGTTTCACAAATGAAAATGCTTCATTTTGCTCCCGAAGAATGTTTAAGAAGCTTTTTTTCACGCCAATTTGGCAAGTATGAAACAGCCGATCTCCACATGGAAGGTGTAGACCATAAGGTTGATATTCAAAATCTTCCTTTTGCCGATTCGACTTACGATTTTGTTTTTGCTTCTCACGTATTAGAACATATTCCTGACGATCGAAAAGCAATACAAGAAATACGCAGAATTCTCAAACCAAATGGTATAGCTATTCTACCAGTACCAGTAGTCGCAAAAAAGACTATCGAATATCCGCAGCCAAATCCCTATGAAGCTGACCACGTACGTGCACCCGGATTTGATTACTTCGATAGATACGCGCCCTGGTTTTCTCAAGTCAAAAAGTATACATCAAATTGCTTACCAGCAAAATATCAATTATTTCTGTACGAAGATAGGAGTATCTGGCCAACGGCAGAAATCCCTCTCAGACCAGCTATGCAAGGTGAAAAACATATCGATATTATTCCGGTATGTTATGCATAAGCTGCATAAAAGCAGTTGTGCGTTTGCTGTTGAATGAAATACTATACAATACCCATTGAGTGCCTTTCCTTGATGTACGAAGTTGGCGGAGGTTGCAACGCTGGTCTGCTATAGGAGCAGCAGCTAGTTGAGAGCTGGAAACTATTATCAATAAATCATCATCCCTGCAGTTTCACAGCATACTCGCTAAAAGCGGTGCATTTTGACAAAATAATAAAAGTACGGCAAATCGTGCAGTGCACATTAGCAGGGCCGTGTCAAGCTAGTATCGATCGATGAATCATCCAAAGGGCAAAGTTTACCTAGTAGGTGCGGGACTGGGAGATGTAGCATACCTAACGCTGAGAGCTTATCAGCTGCTGGCGATCGCCCAAGTGTTAGTTTACGATGCCCTAGTCGATGCGGAATTATTGCAGCTAGTACCACCCGATTGTCTGAAGCTGGACGTAGGAAAACGTGGAGGTAAACCCAGCACTTCCCAAGCCGAAATCAATCAGTTATTAATCAAATACTGTCAGCAGGGAAAGCAGGTAGTCCGCCTCAAAGCAGGCGACCCGTTCATTTTTGGTCGCTCGAGTGTAGAAATACAAGCTTTGAAAGCCGCAGGCTGTGATTTGGAAGTAGTACCGGGAATTTCCTCCGCTTTGGCTGCACCTTTGCTAGCAAATATTCCCCTAACAGATCCGGTTTTGAGTCGTTGTTTTGCTGTATGTACCGCCCACGAACCCGATGCTTTGAATTGGGAAGCACTGACAAGCATAGAAACGTTAGTAATTTTAATGGGAGGACAGAATCTAGCTGAAATTGTGCAACGATTATTGCAATGGGGGCGATCGCCACACACACCCATCGCCATTATTCGTTGGGCAGGTACCAAACAACAAAAAATATGGACAGGTACGTTAGAAACTATCGTGCAGCAAGTAGCAGGTGTGTCCCTTTCGCCTGCAGTAATAGTAATTGGAGAAGTAGTAGGGTTACGAAGATACTTTCAACCTGAGAATATAGATGAGGAGAATTTTTCGCAGTGAAAGCTTTCTACCTGTAAACACTATGGCAACCAATTTTCCGCTTTCGCAAGCTTTTCCCCTTCGTGGCAAAACAATTTTGGTAACGCGCTCCGCTGGACAATCGAGTCAGTTTACAGAACTTTTGCAAGCAGCAGGTGCAAACGTCATCGAAATGCCTGCTTTGGAAATTAGTCCGCCTTCGAGCTGGGAAGCCTTAGACCGGGCGATCGCGCAATTGCCTGATTTCCATTGGTTAATTTTTACTTCTAGCAACGCTGTAGATTACTTTGTGCACAGATTAACTGTACGCGGTCAGGACACGAGCACCTTGACAGAAATCAAAATAGCTGCTGTCGGGGAAAAAACAGCCCAAAGTCTCAGACAATACGATTTGCAACCAGACTTTATACCGCCAAACTTTATCGCCGATTCGTTAGTAGAGAATTTTCCCGAACAAGTTGCTGACAAAAAGATTTTATTTCCCAGAGTAGAAAGTGGCGGAAGGGAAGTTTTGGTTCAACAATTAACAGCCAAAGGTGCACAAGTAGTGGAGGTAGCGGCGTATCAATCTTGTTGTCCGAGGAGCATCCCAACTTCGGCAGCAGTTGCCTTGCAAAATAAAACCATTGATGCTATTACTTTTGCTAGTTCCAAAACCGTGCAATTTTTCTGCAAGTTGCTTGAAAACATTTTTTCCCATCCTGGGACACAAAATCAGTCTTTTACACTCGCAAATTATTTAGAGGGGATTTGTATTGCTTCTATTGGACCGCAAACTTCTAAAACTTGTCGTTCTCTATTCGGACGTGTGGATGTAGAAGCAGAAGAACACACTCTAGAAGGATTAACGCAAGCACTGGTGAAATGGGCTGCAAATTCGTAGTTATTGACTAATTATCCATGGCAAAACGCATCATTGGTTTAACTGGAGGTATTGCTACTGGTAAAACAACTGTTGCCAACTATTTGGCTGGGGTTCATCATTTGCCAATTTTAGATGCAGATATTTATGCTAGAGAAGCAGTTGCTGCAGGTTCACCCATTCTCGATGCGATCGCCCGTCGTTACGGGCCAGAAATTTTACTAGCAAACGGTAGCCTCAACCGGCAAAAATTAGGTGAAATTATCTTTACTAACTCAGAGCAACGACGTTGGGTAGAGAGCGTTATTCACCCCTACGTGCGCGATCGCTTTTGCCAAGAAATTACAGCATCCTCCGCAGAAACACTAATTTTGGTTATACCTTTATTATTTGAAGCAGGGATGACGGATATAGTTACAGAAATTTGGGTAGTGCGCTGCTGGGAACAACAGCAAATAGAAAGATTAATGCAAAGAAATAATCTCACTCTAGAACAAGCACAAGCCAGAATTAAAAGTCAAATGCCCATTGCCGAAAAAGCAAAGCTTGCCGATGTTGTTTTAGATAATACTTCTACTCCACAAGTCCTATTTTCACAAGTTGATGCGGCATTAGCTAAAGTCCCGACCCAGAAATTATAAACCAAGTTATTTACAGCCATCTGTTTTGAGCTGGTAGCAAGCTTTGTGCTCGCTGCAAACAAAGAAAATGGGTATTTTTCTCTCTCTTTTGCCCTGGAACCCTCTTTTTTGCCTTCTACAAGCCCTCTGTGTGCGTGCCTTTTGTTTTAAATCTCTGCAGCTTCTCCACCTACTACTACATCACGGATGCGCAGACTCGGACCACCGCAACCTACAGGTAAACCGTTTTGTCCACCTTTACCGCAACCACCCGACTCGTCCCAGTAGAAATCATCGCCGATTGCTTCTATATCTCTTAGGGTTTGAAAAACGTTTCCCGATAGCGTTACATCTTTTATGGGTTCGGCAATTTTGCCGTTTCTGATCATCCATGCTTCTCCAGCACTGAAGGTGAACATTTCTCCGTTGGTCATACCACCAAGCCAGTTGCGGGCATAAACTCCCTCTTTGATATCGCAAAATAGATCTGCCACTGGAGTTTTTCCCCTGGCGATCCAAGTATTTGTCATCCTTACTATGGGAGCGTAGTGATAATTAAGACATCTAGCATTACCGGTAGGCGCTTCTTTTAATTTGCCAGCAGTTTCTCGAGAGTGGAGGCGTCCTACGAGAATGCCATCCTTAATTAGTTGTGTAGTTGTAGCGGGAGTGCCTTCATCATCGTAAAAATAACTACCTCTATGTCCGGGGAGGGCGGCGCCGTCAAAAATTTGTAATTCTTTAGGGCCAAATCTGCGACCTATGGTCATCACTTCCAACAAATCGGGGTTTTCGTAGGCCATATCAGCTTCCGAAAGATGTCCAAAGGCTTCGTGGACGAATAAACCAGTGAGAATGGGGTCGATAACGACAGTGTAGGTATTGCCTTTGACCGAGGGTAAAGATAAGGCAGCTACTGCTCTTTGGGCTGCACTTTTGACTTGTTCGTCTAAACTAATTAAATCTTCAAAAGCTTGGCGCGAGCCAGTAGTTTCTCTACCAGTTTGTACGGTTTCCCCATTTCTTGCAGTTGCAGCAAAGCGCATTTCCATGTCTACCCAGGATTGCTCGATCAAAGTTCCTTCGCTGCTGGCAATTACGACTCTTTGGCTGCAGTCGCCGTAGCGTACGGAAGTTGTGGTAATGCGCTGGTCTACACTTTTGAGAAGTTCGCTGTAGCGATCGCATAATTCTTTTTTTTGCTCAAGGGTACTTTGCGGGGATCGGTACCTCTAAGCGGTATTTGACATACTGCTTGCACCGGTTCCACTTCTGCGAGCATGGTTTTTTCATCGCCAACCATTCGCGCTGCGGCGATCGCTTCTTCGATGCGGTCTTTAATTGTTGTCAGGCGATTAAAACTACTAAATCCCCATCCACCTTTATAACAAGCACGAATATGTCCGCCAATGGAAATACCTTCACTGAGCGTTTCCACCTTGTCGCCACGCAACAAGATATCTGTACCTTCAGCTTCTTCCAAGCGAATCATCAAATAATCTACCCTCCAGGAGTAGCGAGCGATTAACTCGGTAAGCAAGTTTTGAATGTCTTTAAATAAGGCAGGCATTTTCCAGGCACAAAGACCACTGCATTTATTTTCCTATAAGTTTGTTCCACAATACCTATTGAGGAGAAGGCATTCTTGAGGTTTCTGTTGGAACTTTTTTTTACCCCTTCTTCCAAAAGAGATAATAAGTTTTTCAGTATTTTAAAATTTCTGTAGGGGAAGTGATGTGGTCAATACAAACAAAAGTTCAAAACCAGACAATTCCAACATAATCGTTTTCAAATTAGCAGGAATATTTTTTATTTTGTGTTTGCTATTTTCCTTGCATCGCTGTTACACTTTCTACGCTTCCTTTGACCAGGGTATTTTCAACCAAGTTTTTTGGAATAACCTCCACGGTCGTTTTTTTCAAAGTTCCCTTTCTTCCTGTCTCTCTACTAACGTTGTCCATGGGGGGAAATTCCCACGGTATACTACCATCGCCTCGGTCAGCACTTTACGCCAGCGTTGTTACTGTGGCTACCAATCTACGCCTTATTTCCTTCTCCTGCCACTTTATCGGTATTACAAGTCATATTTATTACTGCTGCTGGGTTAGTTTTGTATCTTTTGGCGCGACAGTATCTCCCACCTTCATTAGCGGTATTCATTACTGCTAGCTTTTATGCTGCCAATGCGGTGATCGGCCCGACCTTAAGTAATTTTCATGACATCAGTCAAATTCCCTTGTTTATTTTTACCTTGCTCTTGGCAATGGAAAAACGCTGGTGGTGGTTGTTTTGGCTGATGGCAATTTTGGTTTTAGCCGTGCGAGAAGATGCGGGGATAGGTTTGTTTGGCGTGGGAGTATACATGATTTTAAGCAAGCGCTTTCCGCGCGCTGGTATAGGCGTGTGTCTTCTCAGTTTTGGTTATGTCTTGATTCTCACCAATTTAATCATGCCCTTGTTTTCTAAGGATATTTCGCAAAGATTCATGTTGGAGAGGTTTGGACAATATGCCCAAGGAAAAGAAGCCTCTACCTTGGAAATTCTTTGGGGAATGATTGCCAATCCCCTACGTTTGTTAATAGAATTGGTTACACCAGCAGATAGAACCATTAGGTATTTGCTCGGTCAATGGTTGCCTTTGGCGTTTGTACCTGCTGTTGCTCCTGCCTCTTGGATGATTGCTGGTTTTCCCCTGTTACAAATACTTCTAAGTAGGGTAGAATCTGTTTTAGCAATTACAATTCGCTATGCTTTAACTGTAGTGCCGGGATTGTTTTACGGAACCATTCTTTGGTGGTCGCGTTCGCAGCAAAAATTTACACCTTCATTTCGTCGCTTCTGGCGGGGTTGCATTTGTTTATCCCTATTTTTTAGCCTGGCATCTAACCCTCACCGAACTTTTTACTTTCTTGTTCCTGATTCTGTAAAACCTTGGGTTCATGTGTCATTAATACGACAATGGCAGCATGTCAGTAAGATGGGACCCTTGCTGGCAAAAATTCCTGAGGACGCAAGTGTATCTGCAACTACCTACATTGCTCCCCATCTTTCCAGTCGGCGAGAAATTCTGCGCTTACCTGCTTTAGAATTACGCAACGATGCTAAACAAGTGATTAAGGTAGATTACGCGATCGCGGATTTGTGGCAATTACAAAAATATCAACCTGCATTCAAAAGCGATCGCCGCCTGCTTCAAGATTTGACAAATCTCATTGACCGAGTCAGCAGTAACCACGAATATGGAATCATTGACTTTCAAGATGGCGTCATTCTACTCCAAAAAGGTGCCAATTCGGACACCCAAGCCACAGCAGCTTGGTTACAATTTCGCCAGCTCGAGCTGAAACTTTAGAAAAACAAACATTTTGTGTCAAGGCTAGGGGATAGCGGTAGATGAAAATACTAGTAATGAGTTGGGAATTTCCACCGCGGATTGTGGGAGGAATTGCCCGTCACGTGTCGGAGTTGTATCCAGAATTAGTCAAGCTGGGACATGAAATCCACCTGATTACACCAGAGTTTGGCCATGCTCCCTTGTACGAAATTGTGGAAGGCGTGCGAGTACACAGAGTTCCCGTTCCAGGGGGAAACGACTTTTTCCACTGGATAGCAAACATGAACGAAAGCATGGGCAGTCATGGGGGTAAATTAATGTTGGAAGAAGGTCCCTTTGATATTATTCACGCTCATGATTGGGTAGTGGGAGACGCAGCGATCGCCCTCAAGCACAATTTTAAAGTTCCCCTGATTGCCACCATCCACGCCACCGAACACGGTCGCCACAACGGCATTCACACAGATACCCAGCGCTATATTAGCGGCAAAGAAGAACTTTTGGCATACAACGCCTGGCGGATTATTGTCTGTACCGACTACATGCGTCGGGAAGTAGAACGAGTGCTGCACACTCCCTGGGACAAAATTGATGTTATCTACAACGGTATCCGTCCAGAAAAAAAACGCCGCCACGAATATTTTCACGCCCAAGATTTTCGCCGCCAATTTGCCGAAGACAGCGAAAAAATCGTTTACTATGTAGGGCGAATGACCTACGAAAAGGGAGTATCTGTTTTATTGAGTGCTGCTCCTAAGGTATTGTCGGAAATGGGGGGAGGCGTAAAGTTTGTCATCATTGGTGGTGGTAATACCGATAACCTCAAAAAGCAAGCTTGGGATATGGGAATTTGGCACAAATGCTATTTTACCGGCTTTATGTCCGACGAATACTTAGATAAATTTCAAACCATTGCCGATTGTGCCGTTTTTCCCAGTCTTTACGAACCCTTTGGCATAGTTGCCTTGGAAAGCTTTGCCTCCCGGGTACCGGTAGTAGTATCGGATACTGGTGGATTTCCTGAGGTAGTGCAACATACCAAAACCGGCATAGTCACTTACACCAATAATCCTGATTCCCTGGCGTGGGGAATTTTAGAAGTCCTGAAAAACCCCGGATATCGACAATGGTTAGTTGATAACGCCTACGAAGATTTGGAACGACGCTTTAGCTGGCCGAAGTTAGCCAAGCAAACAGAAGATGTTTACAAACGAGTAGTGCAAGAGCGATCGCAGGTGGTTTGGTAGTAGCTTTCTTGCGGAAATTTCATCAAACAGGATGAAAATAAAAGCCGGCCCCAAGGATAGCGTAGGTTGCAAGCAGCAGCATTCCTTCTAGCCAATTAGAACGACCGTCCAAACTAATCAAGTTGGCAATTACCACGGCAATAATCACCGCAATCACCTCAAACAAATTAAAATTTAAGTCCATTGGTTGTCCTATGGCTTGTCCGACTAACACCAGGATGGGTGCTACTAGCAAAGCAACCAGTAAACTCGATCCCATGGCTACAGAAACCGACAAGTCCATGTTGTTTTTGATCGCAACCCGAATCGCTGTGACGTATTCAGCTGCACCTCCCACCAGAGGTAACAATATCACTCCAGTAAAAAGAGGTGTTAGTCCCAATCCCTGGATTGCTTCTTCTACCGCACCGACAAAAATCTCAGATAAAAACGCAACACCAACCGTAGCTACCAGCAGAACACCGACCCAAAGCCACAAGTTGGATTTTGGATGCTTTGTTGTTCGTTCTTTTCCAGGGTGGGGAGAAGCTTCACCTTCTTGTTCCGCAACGCCAACTTCGTAAAGGTAGCTGTGAGTTTTCAAGGAAAAAAGCAGTGTAAAGGCGTAGACTGCAATCAAAACGATCGCTACAAAAATTGACAAGTTGTTAATGGCGCTTGGTGCAACTACGTTAGATGTGCTAATCACAGTAGCAGGCAGCACGATGGCAATCACTGCTAGGGTCATGGTTGAAGCATTGACTCGCGCGGCCATTGGTTGAAAATCTTGCTCTTTGTAACGCAGTCCTCCCAGCAGCATCGACAATCCCATCACCAACAGCAGATTGCTGATAATTGTCCCGGTGATGCTAGCTTTGACGATATCTACCAAGCCTTCTTTCAAGGCCACTAAAGCAATAATCAGCTCTGTTGCATTGCCAAAGACTGCGTTTAACAAACCTCCTATCGAGGGTCCCAAAATTAAAGCAATTTCTTCGGTTGCTGTACTGAGCCAAATGGCTAAAGGTACGATCGCCAGTGCTGAAAGCGCAAATACCACCAGTGCGCTCCACCCAAACTTTTCTGCAGCGATCGCCATCGGTACAAACACAAGCAAACCGATGGAAAACAGATTTTTAGCTTGTAGACTTTTAAGTACTTTAACTATAGATGACATTGAGGTATGGCTACAATTAATTCTTCACAAATCATAAGGTCTTTTGGGTATTTGTGTCAGGAGGCGCAAGCTGTGTACTTCCACGAGCAAATTCTTCTATAAATTTCCTTTTCTTGACCCAGTCGGTTTCGGAGTGCACGGCAGTTGTATTATCTTTGCTCTTTAGCAGGATGGGAAATTTTTGCTGGAGAATTATTACTAGAAATATTTTCCGGAATCAACTTTTGTTTAGCAAGATTTTCGGCAGCCTGCTTGAATAAAAGTTCAATTTTATTTCGCCAGTATTGAATATTAGGAAGCTTTTCGGGATGTTTTTTGTAAGCCAAAACTTTATCCCACTGACCGTTTTTCAAGGCCTGATTGATATCATTAAAAAAAGCTTCTGATTTTGCCCAATCCTGCTGCCATTGAGTTATAATCTTTGTCACTTGTTTCCAATTGCCGGCGTTGGCAGAAATAGACTTCAGCAAATCAATTGCTCCTTGTAAATCTCCAGACTCATATTTGTCTCTTGCTTTTTCTAAAATCTCTACAGCAGCTGGAGCAGATTTTTTCTCTTGTAGTTTTTCTAAAGTTGGTGTGGGAGATGGCGAAGGTAATGTTTGTGGTGTGTGCGGCGATGGAGTTTCTGCATGTACAAATGATTTTGGTGGCAAAGTTGGGCGAGCGCCGATCAAGTTATCATCGTCTAGGGTTTTAACTGCAATACCTTTATCCCGCAAACAAGAAACCCATTCAAAATTATTTTTGATCGTATCCGAGTGGATCCAAGCCGAGCGTTCCGAGTCCAGTTTTACTTCTACCCAGCCACGTTTTGTGCGCCTGCCAGTTACTTCTAATTTACTACCCTTGTTGGCAACTTGTAGTATGTTATTGCTGGCGATCGCGCTCGGTTGAGAACGAATATTAGCTTGGTTTGCTCCCACCACCGCCACACAAGTTGATGCTGCAACATCATTTTCTCCTCCTTGCATCAAGTTGGTAGCCCAATTTTGAGCATTCTTAACCACCAATGGCGCTATAGCAGCAGCGCTACCTGCTAAGACGAACAAAATAAATAGCTGCAACAAATCAGGACCGCTAGAATCCTTGTTGGTAGAAGTGGGTTGGGAAGCTGGTTCTGCTACTGCTGCAACAGGAGGAAGTGCATAATTTGCTGGTGCGACAGCAATAGTTTTTTGTTGAGATAGAACTAAGGGGAAATTGCTAGCTCGATGAGTAAGACTTTGGCCATCATTTTCTTGTCTTTGAGAACGGTTATCAATGGCCTGCAACGCCTGCAATGCTTCTTTAGCAGTTTGGTAGCGGTCTTTAAAGTGATAGCGTACCATTTTATTCAACACCGCAGCCAACTGCGGACTCACAGGTACTAAGTGTTGCCAAAGGATTTCACCGGTTTCCGGATCTTCTTGCAAATCCACTGGTGCTACTTTAGTTAATGCTTGAATTGCAATAATGCCCAAAGCATAGATATCACTGTTGGGGCGAGGTTTGCCTTGTCCTTGTTCGGTGGGCATGTAACCGGGAGTACCAATAGCTACGGTAGCAGAGAAGTGGGCGGCGTTGAAAGCAGATGCTTGCACAGCTAATCCAAAAGGCGATCGCAGTTGTTTGACCGCTCCAAAGTCCACCAACACTAACTTGTTATCCGAGGCACGTCGGATAATATTATCTGGCTTGATATCGCGGTGAATTACCCCATGACCGTGGACAAAATCCAAGATCTTGAGAACTTCTATCAACAAATCAATAACTTGCTCTTCTGTCCATTTTGTTTCGGAAGCTAGTTCGTGACTGAGGGGATGGCCTTCTATAAATTCCTGTACCAAGTAAAATTCTTGGTTTTCGTCAAAGTAAGCTAAAAGCCGGGGAATTTGATCGTGATTGCCCAATTTTTCTAAAGTTTCAGCTTCACTTTGAAACAAACGCTTAGCCGTTTCAAATAAAGAAGGAGTAACGCTGACTGGCTTGAGGTGCTTGACCATACAAATCGGATTGCCCGGTCGCTTGGTATCTTGGGCAATATAAGTTTCGCCAAATCCCCCGGTTGCCAAGACTTGAATTACTTGGTACCTGTGGTCGAGTAACTTGCCAATCATATTCCCTCCCCAGTGTTAACACCCATTTTCTCAGGATGGTAATGAATATCTCCAAAACTTCCGCGATAAAATTCGTTATCTTGAGAAAAGATTTGGATTTAATATGAAATTTTTGCTTGTAGATACACAATTGTCGATCTTTAAGTTATGCCACCTAAAATAACAAACCCGACCGCATGGCAGCAGGCTGAACTCCTTATGCAACCTGCTTTCATTCGTGTGGTTGATAATATTCGCAAGCTGCTTGATGTCTCTGATTGGAAGGGAACTTACCAGGATGTACTGATTTGGCCCCCTGATACCAGCGCTGAAACAAAAGCAGCTGTGACAAGGCTATTGCAAGAATTAGAAACTGCAACCCCGGAAAAAGCGGTAGAAATTAGAGAGGCTCTTGCCCATCTACCAATGCCGCATCCAGGATATCATTTGTGCTTGCAGCGTCAACAGCAACAAGTCAGCATAGATTTGTGGGAACTGTGCTATCAAGTATGTTTCCTTGACTACAGTTATTTAAGCAACGATGTAGTTGAGGTTGATACTAGTTTAATCGATGAAACAGGTGATGTGGATTGGAATGCCTTGGATGCCAAGACAAAAAAGTTAGTTGAGCAAGTGTTTGCAAATTTACCCAATTGAGTTTTCTCTGTGTCCGTTTCTCCAAATCCAGGATTGCAAATTTTCCTGGCTTCAAGACCCTGGCAACCCTCGCTACTAGCAAATCCTTGTTCAGCCACCATCAGCGCCGGATGAATTAAAATCAAGGTCAACAGCCTTTACCAAATTTTGATGGTGAAAGCCTGAAATACCCTGATTTTCATTTTCTCCAGCGTGTCTGTTAATCGCACTTTTAGGGTTTGACAAAGCCACGGAAAATATTTTGATAGAATTTTCTCCCTATACTGCAACTTTAGCCTTTTAACATCTGTCTGAAGAAAGAGTAGTAGCGATCGCTAACTTGTACAACTCTAAGTTCAGTTATGAGCCTTTGTATTAACCCTAACTGTCCCCAACCAAATCACCCAGATAACAGCAAAAACCGCTTTTGCACAAGCTGCGGTTCGTTACTGGAAATCGGACGTTATCGGGTCAGGCGTTTGTTAGGTCACCAAACCGGTCTTGGTAAAGTTTACGAAGCTTACGACCAGGATCGACCCAAAATCATTGCAGTAGCTGAGGAAAGTCCAAACACCAATACACTTCCACCACAAGCTTGTGTTGGAGAACAGTCAGGTTGCTGTTTCCAGTACCAAACCAAACAAGGATTGGTTTTGTACTGCATTGTTATGGAACAAACCGCCACAACTTTCGAACTCAAAAGACTAAAGCAGCAACAACCAAGAGCACAAAGTCCAAACACCACACAGTTAGCGCCGTCACAACCTGAAAATTTCATGTCGCAATCCCAGCAGCGCCACTCGGTACCCCTACCAAAATTATTTGCCATGATGCTAGTCTCGTTTGGGTTGCTGGGTTTAGCTGCACTTGCAGCACGAGCTTCTTTGGGAGGAGCTGCGCTCGTACCTGCTGCTGCTGTTAATTTTGCCTTTTATCCTCCAGGGTACGGTCAAATACCAGAAAAAAAAGGTAAGGTTGATTATTTTGCCTATCAAGAGGGTAAGGACAGTCAAGGCAGAACAGCAGAATTTAATATAGCTGTTTTATCAACTAAATATAAATGGCTTAGCGGCAGTAACGAGCAAATTAAATATAAAAATCAAATCATTAATCTCGACGATTTGAGAGCAAAGCTAGAACAACAAGGAATTCAGACTATTATGGAAAACCCAACTGAGATTATCTCGGTAGGGACAGCTGCTTGCGAAGGAACACCACAATTTGAAGAACGCACAGCTTTTGAACGTGCAAAACAAATTCAACTATTAGTAAAAAAATTATTTTTTCAGGAAGGTTCGAGTGTTAAAGACTATAGGATATTGAATCTTGGTCAATTTCGTCCTCAGCAATGTCAACCCCATCGGGATGCAACCGCCTACCAAAGAAGTCTTATTATTATCGGCGTTAGAAAAAAATCAGAAGGTGTAAATATAGATGAAGCACTGCGATATAGATTAAAAAAGAAACCTTTTGCTGATTTTAAGTTAAAGGATTATTCTTTGGGAAGCGGGGATAAGTTTAAAACAATACCGAGTAATCTGTAGAATTTACCATAAGTTAGAGGACACAAGGAAACTACGAAAGATGGTCTTAAGCCCCTGATTGCATCTACGAAGACAAATCCGGAGATTTTTTCCAAACCACCGATGTTTAGGGTCGCACTTGTTGAAAGTGATATATCTCCTCGATCAATTGTACCCAACCGTCAGACACAGATTCGAGGATGCGATCGCCTTTTTCCTTTGTTGCTGTGGTCGGATCGCCCACGACCCCGCTTTTACTAAAATCCCGTGTTACCCAAGCAAAGCTTAACTTGCCTTCTACACTTAACAAGCTATCTTCTGGCTGTGGTGGAGGATACTCAGCCACTGCTTTTTCCATCTTCACCTGCTGTGGTAGAATCGCTAGCATAATGCTGGTCTCAGCATCCCCAGCATGAATGCCTAGTTGTTTTTCCTGAGGTGAAAGTAATTCCCAGGTAATGTGGGGAACTCGCCAAGTAAAAAGCGGAAATACTAAAAAGTCATCGAATTTGACGTGTAAGTCTCGAGCAGCAATTTCCATTACCTGGGGTTGTCCCCCGTGGGAGTTCATCAACACTAGCTTTCTAAACCCGGCGCGGTAGATACTTTCTCCTATTTCTATCAATGTTGCCAGCAGGGTATGAGCACTAAGGGTAATCGTACCCGGAAAATGCCAATGTTCGTTAGATTTGCCGTAATAAAGAGTTGGTAAAGCATAAGCAGGAATTTTGCTATCCAGCTTTTCCATGGCTTTTCCCAGTACCGCCACGCCAATAGCAGCATCTACTATTAACGGTAAGTGAGGGCCGTGTTGCTCAATTGCTCCCACTGGCTGAATTATGACCACATTTTCCTTGTTTGGCATAGCCTGAATGTCAGTCCAACTCAGGTAGGGGAAAAAGCGTTCTGGAGGAATAAAGCTGTGCATGTTCGATAAAAAATTGCTAAATACCTTATTAATTAATTTAATCTGGCTGATTTTTTTACAAAAATAAATTTAAATTAGTAAAAATTCTCACTAACTGATTTCTGGAAGTAATGGAATGATTTGCTATAGTTCCTAGCTCTAATTAGGTATAATACCTACCTCCCCAAAGAAAAACATATTGATTAATCTTAGGTTAAGCTAAGGTTAATAAAAGATTATACAAACTAGCAAACTTTACTTGTACTAAGGATTAAAGGCTATTGCAAACCCCGGAAAATGTTCGTATTGGAGACAAAGTGTTAATATTACATCCAGCCTATGTTGCTGGCAAAATTGGAGTGGTCTGCGGTCGAGAAATACTTTCGGACAATCAGCCGAGCGATCGCTGGCTGGTTCGAGTTGATTTGGAAAACATAGTCTTGTCCCTAACCCCGGAGGATTTTCAAATTATTTCTCAGTAGAGAAAATACTTTTAAGTTCAGTCTAAAGTCTTGTTTTTCGAGCAACTCGCCGTTGTGGTCTATTTTTTATTCTTTTTTGAAACGGTAATATCTCAGCTTCACTACTTTCCCTTGCTACTCGAATCAATAATCCCGCTGCTACTAAACTAGCAATCATAGAATTACCCCCATAGCTAAACATTGGCAAGGGTAGACCAGTAGTCGGTAAAGCACCTGTAGCGACGCCAATATGAAGCAATGACTGTCCTACCATCAAAACTGTCACGCCGATAGCCACCAGTCGATTAATGGGATTAGTCGTCTTGAGAGCAACAATGAGTCCCAAGGTGGCGTAGGTGACTAACATCAACAGCAGCACTATACCACCAACAAAACCGAATTCCTCTGCAAACACTGCAAAAATAAAATCGGTATCCTGAATTGGTAAATAAAATTGCTTTTGTTGAGAAAGCCCAAAACCAGCACCCCAGGTACCGCCAGAACCGACTGCAAGCAAACTCTGCACTAATTGATAGCCATCTCCAGTAGCATCAGCCCAAGGATTAAGGAATGACATTACTCGTTTGCGCTGGTACTCTTTGATGCTGATACTCAGTATTGCTAAGGCTATTCCCCCAAGTGCCGTACCTGCCAGATATTTATAAGGCAATCCAGCTGCTAAGGCAATTAACCAAACAATCATACCGCAAAGTGCGGTTGTACTCAAATTTGGCTGTGCCAAAATTCCCAAAACTACAAGACAAAAAATACCCAACCAAGTAAAGCGAACGCGCCAGCTGAGTTTGTCCCACTGACCAAACAGCCGCGCGCTTTGCAATACCAAAAATGGTTTAATTAATTCAGAAGGTTGAATCGGAATTGGTCCTAGGGAAATCCAACGAGAAGCATCAAAAGCTTTTTTACCCACCCCTGGTACAAGGGTGAGGAAAATTAACCCCAGCAACAAAAATACAAACCAATGGGACACTCCTAGAATTTTACGCAGAGGCAGGTTAACTACGATGTTAAACAGTATCAGGGAAACTAAAACCCAAAGTATTTGGCGCTTAAAGTAATACAGTCCATCGTTGTTGCGAGCATAAGCAACGGGATAGGACGCTGAAAACAGCATCACTAAACCAAAGAACAACCAGACTAATGTTAACCAGCGTAGAAGGCGTGCTTCTGTTCCCCAACTACAGACAGTGCGATCGAAAAACGGAATCAGACGGTGTAAACTCACAACCTGTACCAGTAAATTCTTAACTCCAGCTTCCGGTTTGCTGCGCAAACGGAATTGACGTTAATGATATTACGCGATCGAGCAAGCTTTTTGAACGTAATTAGAAATAGGCAAAATTACGAAGCCATCTCTTAAAACTATATCCGAGCAACTCTTCACAAACCTCTGTAATACTAACTCAACTCAAAAGCACCCGTCTCTAATTCCAAGCTATTTTCCTTGTGAGGATGCACTGCTAAAGGAATTTCTATCCAGAACTCCGTTCCCTGTCCTGGCTGCGAAATGCACTTCAACTGCCCCTTGTGCTTTTCTACGACTATTTTATAACTAATTGATAAGCCTAGCCCTGTACCCTTACCCACAGGTTTAGTAGTAAAAAAAGGATCGAAAATTCGGGCTCTAATTTTTTCTGGGATTCCCGGTCCATTATCAGCAATTTTGATCGCAACCAAGTTACTTGCTAGTAATTCTGTAGCAATAGTAATTTGCCTAGAACTTTTAGTATTGTAGTTATCCAGTGCATCAATCGCATTACTAATAATATTCATGAATACTTGATTAAGTTGACTGGGATAGCACTCTACTAAAGGTAAATCTCTATATTTTTTGACAACTTCTATAGGAGGACTATTTCCTTGTCCTTTGAGTCGATGCTGTAAAATCAGTAGAGTACTATCTATACCTTCGTGAATATTAACTTTTTTCATCTCTGCTTCGTCTAAACGAGAAAAATTCCGCAGAGATAACACAATTTCCATGATACGTTCAGCACCCATTTTCATAGAACTGATGATTTTCGGTAAATCATCAATTAAGTACTCCAGGTCTATTTTTTGAGCATACTCTTTAATTTCTGGGATTTGATGACAACTGAATTTCTGATAAAGTGCAAATAAATGCAACAGCTCTTGCGTGTATTCTTCCAGGTAATTTATATTCCCGTATATGAAGTTAATTGGGTTATTAATTTCATGAGCTACACCTGCTACCAGTTGTCCCAGGCTGGACATTTTTTCTGCTTGAATTAGTTGAGTTTGGGTATTCTGCAATGCTATTAAAGATTGATTTAGCTTTTCCGCTTGAGCTTTGGCAATTTTAGCTAAATTATCTTTCAGTTTGAGAGCAGCTTTTAATTCTATCTGTTGTTGAGTTAATTCTGCTGTTAATTTTTCATTATCGGCTATCGCTGTGTTTTTAGCTTGTAATAAAAAAATAAAATCAACAATTGGATCGTGAATAGCAAAATCCTTAAGTTTTAGACCAAGAGGAGCCAAACTAGCAGTATCAGTAACCCAAGGAGAACCCAGAAAAAATATTATATCCTCCTCTATTTGATACATCATTTGTCCCTTCAGCTGCATTCTATTATGCAGAAATTCCAAGATAAAAAGAGCACGGGACTGCTTGATAATATCATCAAAATTAACTGGAATATTTGGACGCTTAATCTGAAAATGCTGGGAGAAAGATTTACCAATTATTTGTTCAGGACAAAGGCGCTCCAGAACAGAACCAACCTGTACAATTTCTTGATGACGATTAATTACGAAATGAAACGGAAACGCTTTTGCAAAGGAGTCAAAGGAAAGACTAAATTTAGTAAAAACCATGTCTTATTGTGGTTTATATTTAACTAAAAATTCATCATGATCAGCTCCTGCTTCTCGACTTTGGATTTGGGTAATATCAACTTCTGTATCAAATCTTTTTCCCAACCCCTTTACTAAACCCATCACCATTGGAGCTAAACCTTCTCTGGTAGAATGATAATGCAGGTTTAAAGATTCTTCTTTGACATCAGTGCACTCAAATGATGGAGGTTGTAGCTTAGGAAAACTAATTCCTACACGGGCGTGAAGATTGTCGAGATTTTCTAGAAACTCAACTAAGTTATCCCCGCTCATATCCATTAGTTCACCATAGCCTTCCTCTGCTGTGTACTGTACCCAATATTCTCCAAAAGCTTGCATAATTTTTTGAGGAGATAGACCAAGTACAGTACTAGCTGCTTTTACCAACCGATGAGTGATGTCATCTGGATAGGCTTCCATTCTAAAAAAAATCTACTTCTATTCCTGCTTTTTGCTTAATTTCTTGCCAAGTATTTTCGCCAAATCGACTGCATAACATGTCCTGAATTGCCTTATTAACTAATCCGTACATTCAAGTCTCCTCATGACAGTATTTAATTTGCATGTTTTGATGAAAGCTAAATTGTGTTTTTTGAATTTAGCTATCACTCCAATTGAGATTGTTTTTTTTACCACAATAAAAAGAGTAACTAATTGCTAAATTCAACTTAGCGGCAAGAGTATTTTTGCTCTTTCCTGCTATACCTTTAACAAGTTAGGTGAATAATCGGCATTAACTTTATATTCAGTAATTTGGCGTTCGATTCCATTGAAGAATTGCACGCGAGCATTCATTGCTTCAAGAACGGCGAGTTTTATATTTTCCAATTCTTCAATTGTTGTAACTTGAGCTTCAATCTGTGCTGCTAATTTTGCTGCGTGGCTATCATCCACGTCAATATGAACTTCAAAAAATACGAGAGATTCTTTTGGCAAGGGTGCAGCACCAGCAATTCCTTGATAAAGTTGAGTGTACAGCGCACTCACAATTCCTTCTGAGGCATAACAAACCGCACCAAGCGCAGCTAAAAAACCGTACTGATGTGGTATGCGCAGGTAAGTATTAATTAAGGCTTCAGTTTCAAGATTGGGAGCCTGTATAGCAAGGATATTGTCGTCAATACCTAACGCGCGGGTAAAGCGCCGAAATAGTTCTGGATGGGACTGAGTCAAATCTCCTTGTCCCATTTCATCTAATAGGTTTTCCAAGATCACCAACTGAGTACTTTCATCTTGACAGCAAGATAAGATGCTAGCCAAGATGCGACTAAATTCTTTAGAGAATTTATACATTTGAATAGCTAATAATTGTACTTCCTGCAAAGCTAATTGTCTAGTGCGACAACGAATGAGGAACTCATGATTCCAAAGGGGATGGTTAGCCGTGATTTCACGTAGAGATTCCTGAACTTGCACAAAAGAAGATAAGTTTTTCATCGCCATACTTGTATTGCTAAATGAAGTGGTAAGTCAAGTAAAGGAGAGAAGAACGATTTGTCCAGCGCTATGTGTTCTGGAGTAACTCGTAATTCCTTTAAGGTTGGCATTGTATTGAAGCCAGCATTTTTGAGAGCATCAAAATAGTCTTCCAAGGTTTTGTGAATTAATTGCACTTTTAACCAAGAACCATCCCTTTTCCAAATGCGTCCTGGAAATTGCCAATCTCGTTTGCTAAAGTAGCCTCTACCCTCGACTTCAAAATAAAAGGGATATGCAGCTTCTCGCATGTATGGAAAGCATGGATGGGGAACGCTGAAAACAAATCTACCGCCAGGAGAAAGTACGCGTGCTATTTCTGCTATGCATTGCTGGGTTTGAGCAGTAGTTAAGTAGTTGAACAAAAAAACTGCAACTACTAAATCAAAGGTGCGATCGCCAAATTGCTGAAGGTTAGTAGCACATCCTACTTCGTAGTGAATACCCAAAGGTTCTTGAGCTTCCTGCAACTTTGCTGCAGCAATCATACCCTCAGAAATATCCAAACCACATACTTGTGTTGCACCTTTTGCGCGTAACTCTCGACTACAATAACCTTCTCCGCAACCCAAATCGAGCACTCGCAAACCCCTGACGGGTTCACATAGTTCTAGGACAAACGGACGTGCTGTAAAGTCAGAAACAGAAGAAGGTTCTTTTCTAATCCATTGTGATGCTGTACTGTTGTAAAGGTCTTTGGTGACATTTATATTCTCGAAATTTGTCATTTTTACTTTCGTTTTGCTCGTAAATTAACTTTTTTTATGCTAAAAATCATGAGGTAAAAACAAGATTTATCAACTCAATTAAACATGAAAACTAGCTTGCTATTTTCCGAGAAAAGATACTAAACGAAAATTTATCAAGTTTATTTTTACTTAAAAAGGTTGAATTTACTTATTGGGACATGAAAAAATGGTAATTAGGGTAAAAGTGAAATAAAAATAAATGTTTTCAGAAGCGAAAAGATCTTCTGTATGGTGGCTCGTAAGGACAGAAAAACACGAGTAAGATAAAAGAGAACTTGCATAACAGAGCTTTTGATAATTCGCTAACTCTTGTTTTTAAGATGCTGCCAAAGTATCAAGAAAGAATATAAATAAATTAAGAAAATTTCATTGATTTTCAATAAAGCTTAATACTTACAGATATCTTTATGTTTTTGCCTGGGATTTTGATCGGAAATTTATGTAAAGAATCCGAAGAATTACTCTACTAGAGTTTATTTCCGTTTAGGCAAGATGAAATTATTGTTTTTGTAAAAAAATCACGCACAAAAACCTCAAGTTAATAACAATTTTGAATTGCGCACATCAAAAAGCAGGATAATTATGGAAGGATTGTTAACAAAAGCAAGACTACACGAACAATCGGAATACGAACGAGCGATCGCATTCTCTCAACTGGGCGATCGCTTGTTTGACGAGTTGAGCGATCGTATTGCTACCAAGCGACAGTATCGACTGCTATTCGAACACAAATTGAAGCCAGAATTATTTCAACAAATCAAAATTGCTGCAGCAATCTACATTTCAGCGTGTTTAAACAGTCCCATTATTCTTTCAGAGGAGGAAATGCTGCAAAGATTGCTGGAAGCAAGAAGTACTTTGCCCAACTATACTGGAACAGGGCTTTTAATGCCAAAGCGCGAACACACTCTCGCTTTTAACTTTTTTCAAAAGAGTGTCGCTGAAGCTTTTTACCAATTGGGAGCCAATGATTTGATTGATGCAGTAGATTTACCAGTAAATCTCCGCATGGTATACGGTCAAAGCGATCCGCAAAAGAGCCGTTTACCCTTTGCGAGTTCAAAACTTCACAGCGACGTTTGGGCCGGTGTTCCAGCAGATGCAACAGTCGTAATTTTGCCGCTATTTGGTGATATAGAAAACATAACTATTGAAACCGGCGAAATGCCGCGCGAAATGGAACTACAAGCAATGCACGTTATGTCTGACTTTGATGAAGGGAAAGACATTCCCATGGTTGTTTCTTATACAGAAGCCCGGTTACAACACGGTACGATGTACTTCAACGATGCTCGTGGATTGCACCAAACAGTTAGGCGAAAAGCAGAGGGACTAAGAATTTCAGTAGATTTTAGATTTCGTAGAAAATTCAATGAAGCATACCGGGCAATGGTACCACCAAGTATTGGCGGTGTGGAAGAAGATATGAGCGTACCCTATCAAGAGTGGTTAAAGGTTGGTAAAGAAACGCTCATCGTATTTGATGAAACTGTCGAACAACTAAAAACAAAACAAAAAGCTGAAGACTCGGTTCCCCTGTATACCCGTGGATACCGTCTCGTAAAAATGTTTGACTCTATCTAGCTAAAGCACAAAAAAGAGGTCAAACAGACCTCTTGCAACTCCCTACAATAATTCGTCTATAGTAATTACAATGAACTAGCTACGCATTCCACTGTTCCCTACGTGGCAGGTTTTTAAAGCTTCCATTGGAAACTTACCTGTTCGAGTCCGGTTGGCTCTACTGGATAAGGGAAGACTGCTCCTCAAATTGATTTTGGTATCTGTTCACCGGATACTTTCGCTACTGGATTGTTCCGGGGAGGTTATTGTACCTCGCAGCAAAGAGACGTCGAGATTTTAAGCCAAACCTGTGTTTATTCCTTGCTTTCCAGTTGCTAATTGAACCTTGATAATCTTCCCACCCATTTTTTGAATGCGTTGCTGTTCGCGGAACCAATTTTCATAAGGAACTAACTTAGTAAAGTAAGTATTTTGTAATTCCCGCTGAGTGCGAATTCTAGTTTGGCTAGGAACACAAGCAGTAATTTTAAATAACCGCGGCATTGTTGTAGATCTCCTGTAATAAAAGTGAAAACTTTTTTATTTCAAAATCTTGTCTTTATTCACTCAAAGACTGGAAATCAAGCGTCAATACTAGACAGTTTACACTCATCAACTTACATTTAGCTTGATAAGCGACATAACGTTCTAGCACTCACGACTGATTTCCAGACCTTAATCTTAAGTCGCACCTAAACTATTAAGCGCAAACTAGCTCCTAGCTCAAGCCAGAGCAAATGTAGTCGAAATAAACACCCATTTCCTTTCCAGCGTCGGGACCAACCAAGCTAGCGGTTACTTCCTTCATTGCTTGGATAGCCTGTATGGTAGCACTAATGGGTACACCCAGGGAATTATAAGTTTCCTTCAAGCCATTGAGTACGCGCTCGTCCAAAATGGAGGGGTCACCAGCTAACATGGCATAGGTAGCATAGCGGAGGTAGTAGTCCAAATCGCGAATGCAAGCAGCATAGCGACGAGTGGTATACATGTTACCGCCGGGACGAGTAATGTCAGAGTAAAGGAGGGACTTAGCCACGGCTTCTTTGACGATCGCAGCAGCATTAGCAGCGATGGTGTTAGCGGCACGTACGCGCAGTTCACCAGTTGAGAAGTAGCTCTTGAGTTTTTCGAGAGCAGCGGTGTCCAAGTACTTACCTTGAACGTCTGAAGAATTAATAACAGCGGTAATTGCGTCTTGCATGTTGTTATTTCCTTATTTCCAACGTTATTGCAATACTTCCGTTTCAGCAGCTAAACAGCTTTACCTATGCTAAAGCACCAGCGACATAATCAAAGTAAGCGCCAGCTTCAGCAGCATCTTCAGCAGATAGTAGGGAAGAAGCAACATTCTTCATGGCGCTGACACCAGCGGCCACAGCATCGATGGGGGTACCGAGGGACTTGTACATTTCTCGCACGCCCACAATACCAATTTCTTCGATGGGGGTGACATCACCGGCAACAATGCCGTAGGTAATCAGGCGGAGGTAGTAATCCAGGTCGCGCAAGCAAGTAGCGGTCATTTCTTGACCATAAGCATTGCCACCAGGAGAAACAACATCGGGGCGTTTTTGGAATAGCTGATCGCCAGCTTGCTTCACAATCCGCTCGCGGTTATCTGTCAAAATTTGAGCAATCCGCAGGCGCTTTTCACCACTAGAAACAAAGTTCTTAATTCGATCCAGTTCGCCGGGGCTAAGATAGCGGGCTTCTGCATCTGCATTCACGATAGACTTCGTGACGATACTCATTAATGGATTCCTCCAATACGAATAAAACCAGAATTTGATGAAACTGGTGCGACTTTGTGGGCTGACCGAGCTCGTTTTCTCTTGATTTTTTAACTCAATGGTTAAAAGCTGCTGGAATTATAAGATTCCGAGCTTGTTTGAGTAATTTAGGAGTCAACAAGCTTTCAAACTCAGCTACCTTCCGGAATTATTTTCGGGCATTATGCTGAGCATATATGACTGCTTTTAATAGTTTGTAACATTACTTTTCATGTTTTAGCTGGAAATTCGATTCTGAAAGCAATGTTACGAAAAGTTGCCATTGGGTCAGCTAAAGTAACCAAGGAAGTGTAGAACTTCCCTGGTTAGTGGATTCCAAGTTATGAAAAGCGTTTAACTTTGGCTATACCGTCCAGTTAGTACAGAGGGAGACAAGCTGGACCAAGATTGTTTGACCAAGTCGGCCGCTGCTTTGACGCTACCGAGGTAGTTACCTGCTGGTAGGGACGGGAAGCGCGGATAGGGTACTACATCTTCGCCAAAGTAACGAGCGTACTCTGGACTGTTAACCATTGCTTCAACAGCAGCTTTCAAGCCACCATCAGCCAGTAGTTTGTTGTACTGGCGAATTTCTGCTTGAGTTGCTGGTGCACGTCCCAACAGGTGGCGGAAAAGGAATTCAATCACCTTGGTGTTGGGATATGGGGTGTAGAAGCGCTTGCGATAAATTTCAGAACTGGCAAGATCGCGCACGAACTCTCGTACGGAAATTTCTCCGTTGCGCAGTTTGCTTTCCAAATCAGGGCGGCGGAAATACTCTGGTACCTGGCCGCTAAATACATCCATCACCTGAATGTAAATAGCGTCGATGACTTTTTGTATTTCTCCTTGATTGGCCCCTAGCGTCATGCGGTAGATGCGTGCTGGTTTGCGGCGGGTGGTACCTACGCCCACTTCTACCGACTGTCCGCGACCGTCGTTGAAGGAACGACCCAGCTCGATAAACAGTGGCTTGGATGTGTCAAGTTTTCTAGCTTTTGCCGCCAAAGAAGCGATCGCCTTAGCCATAATTGGCATTTGGGTTACATCCATTCGCGGCTTCACAGGCTCAAAGCTGGGAATTACAATGTCCTTGCTTTGTTTGGTCAACTGGTTGTATAACTTCTGGGTATTCGGGAAGTTAGCCGCCGGTAAAGTTGGGAAGCGGTTATAAGGTACCGTATCTTCTCCAAAAGCTTCTGCATATTCCTGAGTATTCAGCATCGCTCTGATAAATGCGCGAATACCCTGAGTAGCCAGAATCTGATTATACTTTCTAATTTCCGCTTGATCTAACGGAGCTCGTCCCAAGAAGTGCTTGGTGCCCAGTTCAATTACTTTGGTATTGGGGTAGGGCGCGTAGAATTCTTTCAGGTATAATCCAGAACAGCCTAACCCTTCAATGAATTCCTTGACGGTAATTTCGCCGTTACTGAGTTTGCTTTCCAATACCTTGAATTCTCTGGAAGACGCAACATAAGGCGCAATGTCACGCTCGAAAATCTGGCGGTAGGCAGCACTAATAGTATTTTGGACAGCAACTTTATCGGTTGTACCTGCCACCAACTTGAAGATTTTCCTTTGTTCGCGCTTTTTGCTTACGCCTTGGTTGATGCGGAATTGAATATCAGGTTCTGTCCTGGTTTCGGTAACAGCACCAAGTTCTACAAAGCGTGGTTTTTCTTCCTTCTCAACTTTGGCACCAACATCTTCGCGAATGCTTCCAACGCGCAGTTTCCTTAAAGCTACACCAGCCGGAGTTAAATACCGTTCGTACGGAACTGTATCTTCACCAAAAGCCTGGCTGTACTCTTCGGAATCGATAATAGCGTCAATTAAAGCATAGAAGCCCTTCTTGGCACAAATGTCAAAGTATTTGTTGTTTTCTTGGCGACCGTAGGTCGAACGTCCCAACAGGCGGCGATGAATATACTCGATCGCCTTACACACGTAAAGTGGCGTCCAGTACAGTTTGCGGAACAGATCCGATTTCGCCAAAGCTCGAACAAACTCGCGTACGGAAATTTCGCCGTTTTCTAGCTTGATTTCTTGTACTTTTAAGCGCTGACCTTCGTAAACATCCCGACCGAAAACTTGCAAGTAAGCTGCCTTAATTACAGCTTGAGTAGAGCTTTCAGAGAATTTTATACTTGCTCCTTTGCCAGTTTTCTTGCTTATAGTTCTGGGAATTTGATCCAACCGGAACACTTTGGCTCCCAAACTACCAGGAAACTCTCCACGGGCGTTGGGGTTACCAGTTTGGTTATTTATAGCTGGTCCTTGGTGAATGAGTATGCGTCTTGTGTCTTTGCCAAAGAAAGCAGGATGGCTGCTAGGGTTGCGAGTTTCTTTCGGGAAAATGGCCCCGAACTGAATTTCTAGCGGATCGTTACCAGAACCGTAGGGATGCTGATCGGGTAGCGGCCGCTCGTAGTCAGCAAAAGTTGTGATAAACTGAGGTACCTTGCGAAAAGGAGCGCTGTATTTGAACAAATCTTGCTGCGGACCCCAATTGCGACATTCTTGAGCTTCTTGACCCAATCCCCGGATGTAAGGTACTGTTTCTTCGCCAAAGTAGTCCGAGTATTCTTGAGAATCTACCAAAGCATCGACTAATGCTGGTAAGCCACCTTTGGAAATAATATCGAAGTATTTTTGTACCTCTTCTCGACTGCTGAGTCCCCTTCCCAAGAAATGACGAAAGGCAAGTTCAAGAGCGCGGCTGTTAATAAAGGGTTCGTAAAATTGTTTGCGATAAAGCGGCGATTTGCCAAGGCGGCGAACAAACTCTTTCATCGAGATGTCGCCATTCTTTACTTGAGATTCCAGATAAGAAACAGACAAACTGTAGGCGCGAGTGATATCACGCTCAAAAATTTGTCTGTATGCAGCCTTGACAACCTCATTTTTTTCAGCTGCCGATAGTCCTGGCTTCATCACAAACTTCTGACGCCGTTCCGCCGCATTAAAGTAAATCTGGGGCAGTTCTAAACCTTGTTGATCGCCAGAAGAACGTTGCCGTACTTTATTGGAGGGAGTGGGTGCTTTGAATTCTGTAATCAAAACATCCATGTACTGAGACACTATATCCGTTGCCTCAGAATCTTGACGGAAATAAGAAAGTGCTGCTGCTTTCATTTCTTGCAAAGCTACAATGGTAGCTTCACCAGAGCAGGCATTTTCTATTATTTCCCGGAGACCCCGTGTATTGACGGCGATAATGTTGGGATCGCCAGCCACGATCGCATAAGTTACGTAGCGCAAAAACCAAGACAAGTCCCGCAGGCTCTTTGCCATGTTGGCAGGACCGTAACGGGCTATGTTTATCGGTCTGAAACCTGGAGGAATCGGACCGCTGGGCGAGGTGTTAAATATGGAACGTAAATTTTCTAAGAAGCCACCACGGGTTTCTACATAGGTGACAGTTCCTAGCCTGATTCCTTCTCTAACATCTGAAGATGCTCCCGTAGTTGCCATTGCCAGTTCTGGTTGCCTCGGCTTTTCCAAAAAAGCCATGGGCGAACCACCAACAAAAATTCTGTTGGCAGCACGAGAAACGATAATTTCGGAATTGTCCGTTAAAATCTGGGCTATTTCTAGACGTTTTGCACCAGATGCGAAATAATTAGCTAGTTCGTTGAGTTCACCAGTTTCCAGAAAGCGGTCTTGCTGCTCTGCCTGAGAAATGGTTGATACTGCTAGGGTTTGGTATAGTTGCGGACGCGCAACTGAGCTTCCACCACTTGCCTTAACACTCATCGGATTTGTAAAACTCCCATCATATGCGTTTATGTGTTAAGTCTGGGCCAGTTTCAGGCTTGACAGATCGGTACGATTGTGCACTCCCGTGTCGCCTGTTCATCTGCCAGAAAAAATTAACCCAATCAGCTTTTAGATTAGAACGTTTTGGGATTTATCTGGGGCTTTATTAAGAAGTATGTAGAAACTGTAGCTTGAACCTATTTGGCTGGGAAAAGCTTTAACTTTTGTTTCCTGAGAGAAAACCTAAGTTTTGTATCCTGGGATAACAAAGCCCCATGCTACAGAGTTTGCCAACAGGGTATGAGTTAACTTCATTTTATCTAATGGGATGCATTCGAGTTTTTAGGCTTCTTTGTTTCTTCCCCGGGCTTTGAGTAAACAAGGATACACAGTTTTGGGTATTAACAGCCGCTTTTTGACTCCCAAGGGCGAATACGCCCCTAAATCTTGCAAAAAAGCCTCAAATAAGCCCCGCCCTTTAAAGCCTTCTTTTTACCTTCTACTTCAACTCCATCGCCCAACAGCAACTACAAACGATACACTCAAAAATACTGCCATTACAGCTTTGAAGGTATGTCCGATCCACAAGCAATTAGCACTGCTGTTGCTAATTTATACAACACCTACCCCTTTCCTCCAGAGCCGTTACTGGATGAGCCACCTCCAGGTTATAACTGGCGCTGGAATTGGCTAGCTGCCTACAACTTCTGTACCGGACGCAAACCCGCAAGGCGAAAGATCCGAATTTTAGATGCAGGGTGCGGTACGGGAGTAGGAACAGAGTACTTAGTTCACCTCAATCCGGAAGCTAGCGTTGTCGCTATTGACCTGAGCGCTGGTGCTTTAGAAGTAGCCAAACAGCGCTGTCAGCGTTCCCAAGCTCACCGCGTCGAGTTCCATCACCTGAGCTTGTACGATGTGGAACAACTTGCGGGCGAGTTTGACTTGATTAATTGTGTGGGGGTACTGCACCACTTACCAGATCCGATTGCCGGTATTCGAGCTTTGGCAAAAAAGTTAGCCCCGGGCGGCTTGATGCACATCTTTGTGTACGGAGAGTTGGGACGCTGGGAAATTCGACTAATGCAACAAGCGATCGCCCTGCTTCAAGGCGAAAAACGAGGCGATTACCGCGACGGCGTCCAGGTAGGACGAAAGATATTTGCCTCTTTACCAGAAAAGAATCGACTTGTCAAGCGAGAAAAAGAGCGTTGGTCACTGGAAAATCAACGAGACGAATGCTTTGCCGACATGTACCTTCATCCCCAGGAAATAGACTACAACATCGAGACTTTATTTGAATTAATCGATGCATCGGGATTGGAATTTCTTGGTTTTTCTAATCCAGCTTTTTGGAACTTACACAGACTTTTAGGCAAAGCTCCAGAGTTAATGAAACGAGCAGAAAAGTTGAGCGATCGCCAACGCTACCGCCTCATAGAATTACTCGATCCTGAAGTCAGCCATTATGAATTTTTCCTCGGTCGTCCTCCCATAGTAAAAACTGATTGGTCAGAGGATAAAGCCCTGTTGACAGCTATTCCCGAACTCAGCCCTTGTATTGACGGATTTCCCAGTCAGTGTGTATTTAATTACGATTACCAAATTGTTCACTTGTCAGCATTGGAGTTAGAATTTTTACAAAAATGTAACGGTCAATCAACAGTAGCAGATATTTTAAAAAAAGTACCGCTGGACTTGAATCAAGTTAGAAAATTCCTGCAGCAGCAGTTAATTTTACTAACACCTGCCCAATTACACCCAAACGAGAAAGTTTTGTGACTCCAGAACAGCCAGCCGCTGGTGGCAAAAGCTCGGGTAGTTATTAGTTATTAGTGGCAACTTCCTTTGCATTTGCCGCTAAAAAAGTAGACGATTGGGGTATGGGAGGTCTAAAAAACACCATTTTCAGGACACATGAGATAGCATAGTAGAAACACAATCTTAAAGATGATGCTTTTATTTTTGCTAATTTCAGCTTGCTATTTCACAGTCTCTACACCTTCTATGGGTTAACAATAAAGTCAATTGTTTTTTTAAAGTATTGTTACCCAATCGTGATATGATTTAGCTGGCTGAATGTGCAGTCAACATACATTAGCTGTACTGGTTTCGAGTCCCGTGAGCTTGTCTGATGAATCAACCGATCCCACACCAATAACACGACAAGGAACTCCATCTGGTTTTGAGGACACAGAACCAGTTGACTCCATGCAAGAGTTTTATAAACTCTACAAGGAGTTTTTGCTAATCACACTTGTCTTGACGGGGATTATTTTTATCTCTGTGTGGATTTTTTATTCTCTCAACATTGCCCTCAACTATCTACTGGGGGCGACTACGGGCATGGTTTACGTCAGGATGTTGGCAAAAGATGTTGAGCGGCTAAGCCAAGAATCGAGACAACTGAGTAAAACTCGGTTTGCTTTGCTGGTAGTAGTAACTCTACTAGCATCTCAGTGGCACCAGTTAAAAATAATGCCCATATTTTTGGGTTTCCTCACTTATAAAGCAACGCTCATCATCTACGTCATCAGAGAGTCATTTCTCTGGGCTTTACCAAACCCCCGACAACCATAAAAACCTCAACGCGGGTTTTGCGAGAATAAAATTCACACTGCCAAGCTCCTGTTTTTGTTCTCCAGCTAAGATTGGAGAAATAATTGATATGGGAAGGAAATGCTGAATTTTCTGAACTTCTTCAATTCTGTTTCCCTTGCCGAACTAGAAGTCGGTCAACATTTCTACTGGCAATTGGGTAATTTGAAATTACACGGGCAAGTTTTTCTCACCTCTTGGTTTGTGATTGCCATTTTAGTAGTGGCGTCGCTAGCCGCGACTCGAAACATTCAGAGAGTTCCAAACGGAATCCAGAATTTAATGGAATACGCTTTGGAATTTATTCGGGATCTGACAAAAAACCAGCTTGGTGAGAAAGAGTACCGCCCGTGGGTGCCATTTATCGGCACGTTGTTTTTGTTTATCTTTGTCTCAAACTGGTCGGGTGCTTTGGTACCGTGGAGGCTCATCAAGTTGCCGTCAGGTGAGCTAGCCGCTCCGACTAACGACATCAACACCACAGTAGCGCTAGCGTTGTTGACATCTTTGGCTTACTTTTACGCCGGTTTTAGCAAGCGCGGTCTGGGATACTTTAAAAAGTATATCGAACCAACACCGATTTTGCTGCCGATCGCAATCTTAGAAGATTTCACCAAGCCTTTGTCCCTGAGCTTCCGTCTTTTTGGCAACATTTTGGCGGACGAGCTAGTGGTAGCAGTGCTGGTTCTTCTAGTTCCCCTGTTTGTTCCTCTACCGGTAATGGCTTTAGGATTATTTACCAGTGCCATTCAAGCCCTAGTTTTTGCTACCTTAGCAGGCGCCTACATTCACGAGGCGATGGAGGGACATGGCGGTGAAGAACACCAGGAACATTAAAGTCCTCAAATTGATGTAATTTTAGATTTTGGACGCTGGAAGAATTTAGAATTCAGTTCCGAATCTAAAATCAAAAATTAAAAACCGTTCGTTCTGTAGTCAAAGAAAGGAAAATCAAAATGGATCCATTAATTTCTGCTGCTTCAGTTCTTGCTGCTGCTTTGGCAATTGGTTTAGCTGCCATAGGTCCTGGAATCGGTCAAGGAAATGCTGCTGGTCAAGCAGTAGAAGGAATTGCTCGTCAGCCAGAAGCAGAGGGAAAAATCCGCGGCACCCTGCTGTTAACCTTGGCTTTTATGGAATCACTGACAATTTACGGTCTGGTGATTGCTTTGGTGTTGCTATTTGCTAACCCATTTTCCTAAGACCTAAACTCCTTTGTCTTTGGAGACGTGAAATATCACGTCTCTGGTCTGGATAAAACCTTTGGAAGGTAATGGGGTTTATAGCATATAAAAAACCAATCAGTTGAATTAACTTGCTTGCCATGATAACTGCTGTCCCAGCCAAAAAGGAGAGAAATGTTTGATTTCGATGCTACCTTGCCCTTAATGGCATTGCAGTTCCTGCTGTTGACAGCTGTGCTAAATGTGATTTTTTACAAGCCACTGACCAAGGCATTGGACGATCGCGATAATTACATCCGAACGAATAACCTTGAGGCTCGGGAGCGCTTGGCAAAAGCTGAGCGATTGCTCAAAGAATACGAGCAACAGCTTGCAAACGCTCGCAGGCAAGCCCAAGCAATAGTGACTCAAGCTCAAGAAGAAGCTCAGAGAATTACTGCTGAGAAAATTGCTGCAGCGCAAAGAGAAGCTCAAGCCCAACGAGAGCAGGTGGCCCGAGAAATAGAACAGCAAAAGCAGGAAGCTTTACGTTCGCTAGAACAACAAGTAGATGCCTTCAGCAGGCAAATTCTAGAAAAATTATTGGAACCAACTTTAGTGAGCAAGTAGGTTCTAAAAAGCATACGCGCAGCGGGGCATTTGTCCAGTAGGCGCTGAATTAAGTGTCAATAGTGACACTTTTTCCCTTTATGCCTTCAGGGAAAGTTCAAAACTTACTAGCAAGGGAGCAGCGCAGTTGGAGATGGATATTGTAGGAAGAGTCTTATTGTTAGCCACAGAAGCATTGGCAGAAAAAGAATCAGCAGGTGGTTTCGGTCTGAATCTAGATATTTTAGAAACCAACATAATTAACTTAGCGATTCTCATTGGCGTACTATTTTATTTTGGGCGTAAAGTTGTAGGTAACACCTTGAGCGAGCGGCGCTCGAATATTGAAACAGCAATTCAAGAAGCAGAAGAGCGCTTAAAACAAGCACAAGCAGCTGTTTTTGAAGCACAACAAAAGTTAACTGCAGCACAAAAAGAAGCACAACAAATTCGCCAGGCAGCGGAAGAAAACGCTCAAGCAGTTCGGGAAGCAATTTTGGCGAAAGCAGCACAAGACGTGCAGCGTTTAAAAGAAATAGCAGCCCGGGATTTAAATGCAGAAAAAGAGCGGGCGATCGCTCAGCTGCGCCAACAAATAGTGGCGATGGCATTGCAAAAAGCAGAGTCTGAACTCAGAAGCGGAATTTCTGACAGCGTTCAACAACAACTAATCGACCGCAGCATCGCGCTACTGGGAGGCAAAAATGAAAAGTAATGTCGCCACAACCGAAATAGCCCAACCTTACGCACAAGCCTTAATGTCGGTAGCGCAAGCAAACAATCTCACAGAAGAATTCGGCCAAGACGTACGCTCGCTGTTAAGCTTGGTGTCCGCCAGCGAGCAACTGCGAAACTTTTTGAACAACCCCTTTATTGAACCGGAAGACAAAAAAGCAGTCCTCAAGCGCATTCTCGGTGAAGGTGCTAACATTTACCTGCGTAACTTTTTAATGCTGCTGGTGGATAAACGGCGCATTTTCTTACTGGAAGATATTTGCCAGCAGTATTTAGCCCTTTGGCGGCAAATCAAGCAAACAGTGCTAGCAGAAGTAATATCTGCCGTGCCTTTGAGCGAAGCCCAACAACAAGCTGTCAAAGAAAAGGTCATAGCCATGACCAACGCCCGGGAAGTAGAACTAGACACCAAAATAGATCGCGACATCATCGGTGGTGTCATTATTAAAGTGGGTTCTCAAGTAATCGACGCGAGTTTGCGCGGTCAACTGCGTCGTCTTTCCTTGCGCTTAACCAGTGCCTAGTAACGTTTGAATTTTTGCAAAGAAGATAGACAAATGGCAATTAGCATCAGACCCGACGAAATCAGCAGCATTATCCAGCAACAAATCGAGCAATACGACCAACAAGTCAAAGTTGCTAACGTTGGTACAGTTTTGCAAGTAGGTGACGGTATTGCCCGCGTTTATGGCTTAGAAAAAGTCATGGCGGGGGAACTGGTAGAATTTGAAGACGGCACCGTCGGTATCGCCCTCAACCTAGAAGAAGACAACGTGGGTGTGGTGCTGATGGGTGAAGGACTTGAGATTCAAGAAGGAAGCACCGTCACCGCTACCGGTAAAATTGCTCAGGTACCGGTAGGAGAAGCCCTCATCGGTCGTGTTGTCGATGCTTTAGGTCGCCCCATCGATGGCAAAGGAGAAATCAAAACCACAGAAAGCCGTTTGATTGAATCTCCAGCACCGGGTATTGTAGCACGCCGCTCGGTACACGAACCCCTACAAACCGGGATCACCGCCATCGACGCCATGATCCCCATCGGCAGAGGCCAGCGCGAGCTAATCATTGGCGACCGTCAAACAGGCAAAACAGCGATCGCCATCGACACCATCATCAACCAAAAAGAAGAAGACGTTATTTGCGTATACGTTGCCATCGGTCAAAAAGCCTCCACAGTAGCAAACGTCATTCAAACATTGCAAGATAAAGGCGCCATGGACTACACCATCGTGGTCGCCGCCAACGCCAGCGATCCAGCCACCCTGCAGTACCTCGCTCCCTACAGCGGTGCATCAATGGCAGAGTACTTCATGTACAAGGGTAAAGCCACCTTGGTTGTCTACGACGACCTCTCCAAACAAGCCGCAGCCTATCGGCAAATGTCCTTGCTGCTGCGCCGTCCTCCCGGAAGAGAAGCTTATCCTGGAGACGTATTCTATCTCCACTCCCGCTTGTTAGAGCGAGCTGCAAAACTCAGCGACGAATTGGGTAAAGGTAGCATGACAGCTCTACCCATTATCGAAACTCAAGCTGGAGACGTATCTGCTTACATTCCCACCAACGTTATTTCCATCACCGACGGTCAGATCTTCCTTTCTGCTGACTTATTTAACGCCGGTGTCCGTCCCGCAATTAACCCTGGTATTTCCGTATCGCGGGTAGGTTCCGCCGCCCAAACTAAGGCAATGAAAAAAGTTGCCGGCAAACTCAAGCTAGAACTAGCACAGTTCGACGAACTGCAAGCCTTCGCCCAATTTGCTTCTGACTTAGATAAAGCCACCCAAGATCAGCTAGCACGAGGTCAACGCCTGCGAGAACTTTTAAAGCAACCGCAAAACTCTCCCCTGGCAGTGTACGAACAAGTGGCCATTCTTTATGCCGGTATTAATGGTTATTTAGACGATATTCCGGTCGAAAAAATTACTGCTTTTACCAAAGGTCTGCGAGAATACTTAAAGACCAGCAAGCCCGAATACGTGCAAGGAGTACAGTCGCAAAAAGTACTCGGCGATAAAGAAGAAGCAGCTTTGAAGGAAGGCATTAACGAATATAAGAAAACCTTCTTAGCAGCAGCATAATTAGCTAACAGCTAATAGTTAATTGTCCGCGACGATTAGCTATTAGCGATTAGCAATTAATCAGGAATAAAAATTATGGCAAACCTGAAAGCAATACGCGATCGCATTCAATCAGTTAAAAACACTAAAAAAATTACAGAAGCCATGCGACTTGTGGCTGCCGCCAGAGTGCGTCGCGCCCAAGAACAAGTACTAGCAACTCGCCCTTTTGCCGATCGTCTGGCCCAAGTACTCTACGGTTTGCAAGCCCGTTTGCGATTTGAAGAAGCAAATTTACCCTTGCTGAAAAAACGGGAAGTCAAATCAGTAGGATTGTTAGTAATATCAGGCGACCGGGGTCTGTGCGGCGGCTACAACAACAACATCATCAAACGTGCAGAAACCCGCGCCCAAGAACTAAAAGCCGAAGGAATAGACTATAAATTTGTCATCGTCGGGCGCAAAGCCACGCAGTACTTTCAACGCCGCAACCAACCAATTGACGCTACCTACTCTGGCTTAGAGCAAATTCCCACCGCCGCAGAAGCTTCCAACATAGCTAACGAACTGCTTTCTTTATTCCTTTCCGAAAGCGTAGACAGAATCGAGTTAATTTACACCCGCTTCGTCTCCTTGGTTAGCTCCCGTCCGGTAGTACAAACTCTGCTTCCCCTAGACCCCCAAGGTTTAGAAACCGCAGACGATGAAATTTTCCGCCTGACAACTCGTGGCGGTCAGTTTGAAGTAGAAAGACAGAAAGTCTCCACCCAGGTTCGCTCTCTTCCGAGCGACATGATTTTCGAACAAGATCCGGTGCAAATTTTGGATTCTTTGCTACCTCTTTACTTAACAAACCAGCTATTGCGGGCGCTACAAGAATCAGCCGCTAGCGAACTAGCAGCGCGGATGACAGCTATGAGCAACGCCAGCGATAATGCAGCTGAGTTAATTAATACCCTGACTTTGTCTTACAACAAAGCCCGGCAAGCTTCCATTACCCAGGAAATTCTCGAAGTTGTGGGCGGTGCCGAAGCGTTAAGTTAGGCTCGAGAAATGGGGAGGTCCCTGCAGCTAGCTGAGAAAATTTTTGCCTCCTCATCTTACATTTATTGCCTTCCAGTTGCAAATCCCGCGCTATAATCAGAAATGTAAGACCTCATGGGTCCGTACCGGTTTCGACAGGCTGGCGAAAGCTACTCTGTGATGCAGGTCGAGAGCGAGCCACCTCTCGAAAATCAAAGGCTCAAAAAAAGTAAATGCGAACAACATCGTTCCTTTTGCTCGTAAGGAAGCTCTCGTAGCTGCCTAATAGCCTCAGATAGGCTCGAGCGCTTCTAGTCCGACTCCGTTAAGGGCTAGGGGCAAACCCCAACGGATGCGCTGATAAGTTTTCTCTGGTAGACTTATCGGCAAAGACATTACCAGAGATCCCTGACGTTCGGGAAAAAGAACGTCCCCCGCCTTGAGGGTAAAAAAGGCTAAACCTGTGAAAGAGCAGAGGGTCAATACCCAGTCTGGACAGCAGTTCGACTCTGCTCGGATCCACTTGTAAAATCATCACCAAGTCCACCTGACACTAAGAGGTTTGGGTGGACTTTGTTTTTTGGGTCAGCAGCAAAAAACTATTACTAAAACAAGGATTAACTAAAAATTTTCAGTAACAGTTAGTGCCAAAAAATAGAAATTTTGACTACATATTGACTTTTCCAAAAAATAGAGTTTTGAACAACTTTACAAAAATAATTATGAGCAAAATAAAAGCAGAAAAGCAGACCGATAATTGGTGCTCGGAGACTTTTAATGGCAGCGCTCACAGAGAACGTCCAAAAACGACTGACCGTACAAACTGTTGAAATTGCTCCCAACACGATCGCGATCCGTTCTCTGGATTGGGATCGCGATCGCTTTGATATAGAATTCGGGCTACAAAATGGTACAACCTACAATTCATATTTAATTAAAAGTGACCGTATTGCTTTGGTCGATACTTCCCACACAAAGTTTCGCGACCTGTATTTAGAGACTCTCAAAAAACTAGTTAATCCGAAAGCAATAGATTATATAATAGTCAGCCACACCGAGCCAGATCATAGCGGCTTAGTGGAAGACGTTCTGCAATTAGCACCGAGAGCTACCGTTTTAGCATCGAAAGTTGCACTTCAGTTTCTAGAAAATCTAGTCCACGAACCCTTCTCAAAGCGAATTGTCAAAAGTGGCGATCGCATCGATCTTGGTCAAGGACATGAAATTGAGTTCGTAAGTGCACCGAACCTGCACTGGCCAGATACAATCTTTAGTTACGACCACAAAACTCAAATTATCTATACCTGTGACGCCTTTGGCATGCACTATTGCAGCGATGATGTCTTTGACGTCAACCTAGAGGCCATCGAACCCGACTTTAGGTTTTACTACGATTGCTTGATGGGACCGAACGCCCGTTCCTTGCTCAATGCCATGAAGAAAATGGGCGAGCTGGGAAACATTAAAATCATTGCCAACGGACACGGACCTTTACTTTACCACCACTTAGATATTTTCAAGGAGTGTTACCAAAGTTGGAGCCAAAAACAAGCAAAATCAGAAACTATTGTCGGCTTGTTTTACGTATCTGATTACGGCTACAGCGATCGCCTTGCCCAAGCCATTTCTCAAGGCATCCAAAAAACGGGTGTCGGTGTGGAAATGATGGATCTAACCGCCGCAGAAATCCAAGAAATCCAAGAATTGGCCGCCAGAGCGGCTGGAATTGTCATCGGTATGCCTCCCAGTGCCAACGTTGCGGCTCAAGCTGCCATTAGTGCGCTGTTGGGCGTTACCAAAGAAAAGCAAGTCATCGGATTTTTTGAATGTTACGGCGGCGACGACGAACCAATAGATCCGCTGCGCAGAAGATTCATTGACTTTGGTGTCAAAGAAGCCTTTCCAGCTATTCGTATTAAAGAAACACCCACCCCAGCCACCTATCAATTGTGTGAAGAAGCGGGTACTGATTTAGGACAATTGCTAGTCCGAGAGCGTAACATCAAGCAGATTAAGTCCCTCGACGTTAATTTAGAAAAAGCCCTGGGTAGGATTAGCAGTGGGCTTTACATTATTACCGCTAAAAAGAATGAAGTCAAAGGAGCAATGCTTGCTTCCTGGGTAGCGCAAGCCAGCATTCAACCTTTGGGATTCACGGTCGCCGTTGCCAAAGACCGCGCCATAGACTCCTTATTGCAAATAGGCGACAAATTTGTCCTCAACGTCCTTGAAGAAGGAAATTATCAGGAACTGAAGAAACATTTTCTCAAACGCTTACTTCCAGGTGCCGATCGCTTCGCCGGAGTAAAAACCCAAACAGCAAAAAACGGTGCTCCTATTCTCACAGATGCTCTTGCATACATGGAATGCGAAGTTACCAGCAGCATGGAATGCAGCGACCACTGGATTTTATACTGCACTGTCACAGATGGTCGGGTAGCCAAACCTGAAGGCTTGACAGCCGTTCGCCATCGCAAAGTAGGCAACTACTACTAAAGAACGCTAACAGAGAACAAAAAGCAACAGGCACAAGGAAATTGGGATACACAAACAAAAAGATTCCCTCTTTCCTCTTCTACTCCCCTATCTCCAGAACTTCCCTCCCCTCACACCAAGCCTATGAATAATCCCAATCCTCGTGACGTGCAGGTTTTACCCATCGCTACAAACACGACTGTCCTAAGGGCCCGCAGTTGGACTCGTCTGCGCTTTGAAATTGAATACGCACTTGCAAGAGGTACTACCTCCAATTGCTACCTAATCAAAGCCGATCGAACTGCAATTATCGATCCGCCACCTGAGACTTTTACGCAAATTTATCTGGATGCACTGCGGCAGTGTCTTCGTGACTGGGAAGAGTTAAATTATGTCATCTTGGGACATTTTAATCCCAACCGCGTCGCTACCCTTAAAAAGCTTTTAGATTTAGTTCCCAAGCTAACCTTTGTTTGTTCAGTTCCCTGTGCTGCTAATTTACGCGCCACTTTTCCCAATCGCGAGCTAAAAATTATCACCATGCGGGGAAAAGAAACCCTTGATTTAGGACAAGGTCATGTTCTGAAATTTATTCCTATCCCCAGCCCTCGCTGGCCAACTGGTCTTTGTACTTACGACGGGCAAACACAAATACTTTACTCCAACAAGCTATTCGGAGCTCATGTGTGTGGAGATGAAGTTTTTGATGAAGATTGGGATCTTCTCAAGGAAGACCAGCGCTATTACTTTGACTGTTTGATGGCTCCCCACGCTACTCAAGTACAAGCAGCTTTAGAGAAAATATCAGAAGTACCCGTGAGAATGTACGCTCCCGCTCACGGACCGTTAATTCGCTATGGCTTGTTGGAACTGAACAAAGCTTATCAACAATGGAGCCGAGCGCATACCAATCGCGAAATTCGTGTCGCCCTGCTTTATGCTTCCGCTTACGGAAATACCGCTACTTTGGCCCAAGCTTTTGCCTTAGGATTAACGAAAGCGGGAGTGGCTGTAGAATCTATCAACTGCGAAGAAGCCGAACCTGATGAAATCCGCGCCGCTATTGAAAGGTGCGACGGCTTTATTATCGGTTCTCCCACCATTGGTGGAAATGCACCTACTCCCATCCACACCGCCCTCGGTATTGTTTTGGCTGTTGGCGACAATACCAAACTAGCTGGTGTTTTTGGTTCCTACGGTTGGAGTGGCGAAGCATTTGATTTGATTGAAGGTAAACTCAAAGATGCTGGTTTTAAATTTGGGTTTGAAACTTTAAAGGCTAGGTTTAAGCCTACCGACGTTACCCTCAAACAGTGTGAAGAAATGGGTACAGATTTTGCCCAGACCCTGAAAAAAACGAAAAAATTGCGATTGCCTCAACCAGCTGCTACTCCTGTAGAACAAGCTGTAGGTCGCATTGTTGGTTCTGTTTGCGTTCTGACGGCCAAGCTTGGCGATGTCTCCACTGCTATGCTGGGAGCTTGGGTATCGCAGGCTACTTTTAATCCCCCGGGCATTACCGTTGCGATCGCTAAAGACCGCGCCATCGAATCTCTAATGTATCCAGGTGGTAAGTTTGTTCTCAATATCCTCGGCGAAGATAATTATCAAGATTACATGAAGCACTTCCGTAAATCCTTTGCTCCAGGAGAAAACAGATTTGCCGCTTTTCCCACCGCAGTTGCTGATAACGGCTGCATCATTCTTACCGATGCCATAGCTTACCTAGAATGTTCGGTTAAAAAACGCATGGAATGTGGCGATCATTGGGTAGTCTACGCGATCGCCCTCCATGGCAAATTGCTCAAACCAGATGCTGTTACTGCCGTGCATCATCGCAAGACGGGCAATCACTATTAAGTGACGTGCACAACACACCTATCCAAAAGGCTTTTGCTATTGTATTGAGTAGTCTCTGGTGCCCACCTTTGTGGGCTTTTTTAGCCTTGCCAAAAAAAAGAAAATCTATTAATTTTCTCGCCAGAAGAACTACGGTTACAAATTACATTTTCTCGGAATTTGACGAGAACAGAAAACACAAATACCTTCCAGTCTCTCGGCAATATCCCCTGTGTGAAAATCAATTTGTCTTGAGTTTAAATTTGAAATTCCGGGTAGACTTCACTAAGTTAGAATAAAGAGTCAGCCCGCTGAAATTGGATATTGTTCTTATGTACTACAACCTGCTTATTTTAAGTTTTATATATATAGCAATAGTTACGAGAAACGCATTTAAAAAGATAACATGAAATATCGAACTAAAATACCTTGCGAAATTTTCCGCAATTGCCCTAAGGACAAATGAATATGGATTGTGTAGGGTTTAACTAGTAAATCAGTAACGGGCACCTGAAATACGAGATGCCGTCTACTGCTACGACAGTTTTATAGTATTTTCATGCTCTTATGACTCCAAAACACACTAAGATAAGATTTCCTCTCTGGCAATACTTAAACCAGCCCTTGTTTGGTGGTGATACCAAACTAATACTAAATCCTCGCCGCTTCGCGTACCTTTACAGAATCGATCTTCTCAAAAGGTGCTGGACTAAAGAATGTGATGCCAAAGAACCTTATTAAAACCAATATAGATGCGAATATGACATTCTCCCACACCAAATCAAAAATTATGGTGTAGGCTTCCAACGTCACAGTCAGGAATGGAAAGCCCGACGCCACCGATCTAAGCTGTAGACCCCCTAAAGAACGACTTGACAGGAGGAAGAGAGAGCGCGCAGCATCTGGGGGTCTTCCCCACTTATCACTGCTAGTGCTGTTTCCCTTCACCAAAGTCCCTGACTGCTAGCCGCCATTCTATTATGCGTGTTACCAATAGTTAAAATGTGGAAACCTCGTCCAGAGAAGGAGGTTTTTTGCCATCGAGTACAGCACTCACAGTCATATCTCCCATAACGTTAATAGCGGTACGACAGCGATCTAAAAACCAATCTACAGTTATTAACAAAGCTATGTACTCTGTCGGTAAACCAACGGAAGTAAATACCAACGTCATAGTCACCAAACCCGCCTCCGGAATTCCTGCTGCACCAACAGAAGCGATAATCGAGGTGAGCACCACTATTAGCTGCTGGGTAAGATTGAGATGCAAACCCAGGACTTGAGCTACAAACAATGCAGACATAGCTTCATACAAAGCAGTACCATCATTGTTGAAATTTGAGCCCACTAATGCTCCCAAAGAAGCAGAGGATTCCCGCAGACCGATTTTTTGTTGCAAAGCTTGAAAAGTAATAGGCATTGTTGCTGTAGAGGAGGCCGTTGAAAAAGCTGTTAAAAGTGGTTCGATCGCTCCAGTTAAAAAGTTTAGTGGTTTTACCCAACAGCCAAAGTGTACGCGGCTAAGATAGTAACAAGCTTGCAAAAATAAAGCCACTAGCACCGCGACAATAAATGCAGCCAAAGACTTAAACGGCGCAAATCCTTTCAAAGCAACGGTTTGGGCTACTATCCCAAAAACTGCCAGTGGTACCAAAGCAATCACCCAACTTAGAACACGAATTACCGCCTCGAACAACGTTCCAATCACTTGTTCTAATGGTAGGTGCTCTGTCCTGTTTTGGGCTACCAATTCTGATTTAATTGCGCGCAAGACAATACCGAAAACCAAAGCAACCAAAATTAGCTGGATAACATTGTTATCTACTAGCGGTTTGATAATTGCTTCCGGTACAGCATCTTGGAGCAATCCCCAAGGATCCAATCTTCGCTCGAGTTTTTCTAAATTGGTTGGCGCACTCAAACGTTCCCAACTTCCCGGACGCAGGACATTAGCTACTGCAAGTCCAATCAAAATAGCCACCGTTGTATTCGTTAACAGTAGCAAAAACAATCGTCGTCCTGCTTGTCCCGGAATAGTAGCAGTCATAAACGTATGAAGTACTGCTAGTAAAATCAACGGCGTAGCAAGGGCCCGCAAAGCCTTGAGCACTAAGGTACAAGGAATCACTAAGTGTTTGAGCCAAGGAACATGTTCCGGATTTGGCTGACCGGCACCTAGTAAAATACCTACAGCAATTGCAAAAATTAAGGCAATAACGATTTGCAAATAAAGCGGTATTCGCCGCCAAAAGGAACGGCTTGTTTTTTCTGGGGGAGTAAGGTGGTCTGTTTGATTGTTTCCTTGCATACTCAACTAAAGCGGTGATTGTTGATTTAAACAACAACTATAAAAGTTTTTGTTCCTGATACACGCCAGTTTTAGAATGGGGTTGAAACTAAGCTACCCTAGAATACCATCCTGACTCCAAATCTCTGATAGATACTTTTGATAAGGTTATTTGCTTGTAGTAGGAAAAGTGTATGTCTTTTGTTCCTTTGCACGTTCACAGCGATTACAGTTTGCTGGATGGTGCTAGCCAACTACCAAATTTAGTGGCCCGGGCCCTGGAGCTGGGTATAAAAGCGATCGCCTTAACGGATCACGGTGTGATGTACGGAGCGATCGAACTAATTAAAATCTGCCGTAGCAAAAATATTAAGCCAATTATCGGCAATGAAATGTACGTTATCAATGGCGATATCACTAAACAAGAACGCCGTCCTCGCTACCATCAAGTTGTGTTAGCAAAAAATACAAAAGGTTATAAAAATTTAGTCAAATTAACATCTATTTCTCACCTCCAGGGCGTACAAGGTAAAGGAATTTTTTCTCGTCCTTGCATTAATAAAGAGCTACTTCAAGAATACCGAGAAGGCTTAATAGTTACTAGCGCGTGTTTAGGTGGTGAAATTCCTCAAGCAATTCTAGCAGGCAAGCTTGATACTGCCAGAAAAGTAGCCAAATGGTACAAAGATGTATTTGGTGATGATTATTATTTAGAAATTCAAGATCACGGCTCTCAAGAAGACAGAATTGTCAACGTAGAAATCATTAAAATAGCACGAGAGTTGGGAATTAAATTTATTGCCACTAACGATTCCCATTATGTTTCTTGTTATGACGTGGAAGCACACGACGCTTTATTGTGCATTCAAACTAACAAACTAATTTTTGAAGAAAACCGCATGCGTTACAGCGGTACAGAATATCTCAAATCTGCTGAAGAAATGAAGCAATTATTTCGCGATCACCTACCGCTGGATGTAATTGAAGAAGCGATCGCAACCACTGTAGAAGTGGCAGAAAAAGTCGAACCTTACAACATTCTCGGTGAACCTCGCATTCCTAATTATCCAATTCCATCCGGCCACACAGCAGACACCTACCTAGAAGAAATCGCTTGGCAAGGACTTCTGGAAAGACTGAATCGCAAATTACGTAGCGAAATCGATCCAGTTTATAAAGAAAGGCTGGAGTACGAATTAAAAGTAATTCAGCAAATGGGCTTTTCTACATACTTTTTAGTGGTATGGGATTATATTAAATTTGCTAAAGATAATGATATACCCGTAGGACCAGGTCGTGGTTCAGCAGCTGGTTCTTTAGTAGCCTACGCCATGGGAATTACTAATATCGATCCCGTACATCATGGCTTACTTTTTGAAAGATTTCTCAATCCTGAAAGAAAATCAATGCCAGATATTGATACAGATTTCTGTATTGAAAAACGAGATCGAGTCATTGATTATGTCAATAAAAAATATGGCACAGACAGAGTTGCTCAAATCATCACTTTTAACCGCATGACTTCTAAAGCAGTATTGAAAGATGTCGCTAGGGTATTAAATATTCCCTACGGAGAAGCTGATAAAATGGCGAAGATGATTCCGGTCTCGCGCGGAAAACCAGCGCCACTGAAAAAGATGATTTCTGATGAGACGCCGGAACCAGAATTTAAAGCAAAATACGACAGCGATCCAAAAGTTCGCCATTGGATAGATATGGCGATTCGCATTGAGGGAACCAACAAAACTTTTGGCGTGCATGCAGCAGGTGTAGTAATTTCTGCCGAACCACTAGATCAAATTGTGCCATTACAAAGAAATAATGATGGCTCTGTAATTACCCAGTATTTCATGGAAGATTTAGAATCTCTGGGATTGTTAAAAATGGATTTTCTCGGTTTAAAAAACCTGACGATGATCCAAAGAACAATTGAATTAATTGAAAAAAATAATGGATTTAAAATTGACCCTTATGTTATTACAGCCCAGGAAAGAAAAGCTCAAAAAATATTAGCTAAAGGTGGAGAAAATGCTAAACTACCCCATGATATAAAAAAGACTTACGAACTTTTAGAAGCAGGTGAATTAGAAGGTGTTTTTCAGTTAGAATCTTCGGGAATGCGCCAAATAGTGCGTGATTTAAAACCCTCGAGTATAGAAGATATTTCTTCAATTTTAGCTCTTTACAGACCTGGACCATTAGATGCAGGATTGATTCCTAAATTCATTAACCGCAAGCACGGTCGCGAAAAAATTGATTACGAACACAGTCTTTTAGAGCCAATATTAGATGAGACCTATGGAATAATGGTCTATCAAGAGCAAATCATGAAAATTGCTCAAGACATGGCAGGATATTCTCTGGGACAAGCTGACTTGCTGCGCCGAGCTATGGGTAAAAAGAAAGTTTCGGAAATGCAAAAGCAGCGAGAAAAATTTATTGATGGTGCAGCTAAAAACGGTGTTAAACAACAAATCGCTGAAAATTTATTCGAACAAATGCTAAAATTTGCTGAATATTGCCTGAGCTACGATACAGAAATTTTAACGGTAGAATATGGCTTTTTATCTATTGGTGAAATAGTAGAAAAAGAAATTGAATGTACAGTTTATACAGTTGATAGTAATGGATATATATACACACAACCAATAGCTCAATGGCACGAACGGGGAGAACAAGAAGTATTTGAATATTGTTTAGAAGATGGTTCTACTATTCGGGCAACTAAAGATCACAAATTTATGACAATTGAGGGAGAAATGTTACCAATTGATGAAATATTTGCACGCCAACTAGATTTAATGCAAATCACAGGATTGCCACAGTAACTTGATGTTGCCAAAAAGTACCTGTATTAGAAAGAATAGCACTGTTGGATATTCAAAAGCTGTAATTTTTGAGTCGAGCGCTGCTAATGGCTATAGCAGTTTTTGCTGACCAAGAAGATGTCCTGCGACAGCGCTACTACCAACTCTTGGCAACCTGGACTAATTAAGTTTTGAGTAACGATAGCAAGAATTTTCTCCTGATTTTAGAGGTTGAGCAAAGAATGCTTTAGATTTGCTTGTATCCCCATTGCTGTAGTTTGAGAAGTAGAATTTTCTGAATTTCCTTGTGGACCGTCTCGGGGTCGCGATTGGCATCTATTCTAATATGGGTTTTGTTATCTTGGGCAAAAATATGTGCGTATCCGGAGTGAACGCGACGATGAAAGGCGATATTTTCTTGCTCGAGGCGATCGAGATTTAAACGTTTGCGAGCAAGACCTACCTCTACATCTACATCTAACCAAAAGGTAAGATCGGCTCGTAGTCCACCAGTAGCAATTTGGTTAAGTTGAGCGATTAAATTGAGATCTAAACCGCGACCGTAGCCTTGATAGGCAACAGTAGAATCAACGTAGCGATCGCATAAAACTATTTTTCCAGCAGAGAGTTCTTTTTGCAGTACTTGTTCCACATGAGCAGCGCGGTCTGCAGCGTATAAAAGTAATTCCACAGAAGCTGTTATCAACTCTTGCTTGGGAGCGAGGATTAAGTGGCGCAGCTTTTGGCCTAGTGGCGTTCCACCTGGTTCCTTTGTGGTTGTAACAGAAATACCTTTTTGACACAACCACTCTTTTAAAAGCTCGATTTGAGTACTTTTACCCCCACCTTCGCATCCTTCAAATACGATTAATTTGCCATTCATGCTTTCGTAACTTACAAAATTCAACTGTAGTATTAAAGCAGATCTCAAGGCTACCGATGGCAATTTTCCCCAGATGGAGGCCACTACTGTTGATAGTAAGCACTTAAGTGCTTACTACAAGCTGACAGGGGATGGAATTTCTGGTTGGGGCAAACTTAGTCTAGGGGTAAATGTGTTTGATATTTAGCAGCAAGCAGTTTCAAAAACAAAGCGATCGCTTCTACCGGCTAATAACTTTACCGTTGGGACGTTGAACAATCGTTTCTACTACCCGTCGCCTTACCTTAGGATCGATACCCACTAACCGTACATATTCGCCTTTGTATTCGGCCAGACATGATTCTAAACAAGATATGGCATCTGCTTCATTTTCTATCTGTCCTACTGCACAACTTTGCCAAGAACCGGTTCGGAAGCGCCTCTCATCCACATGTTCTATGCCAATTTTATGACCTTGGGACAAAATAGTACGTATTTGTTCTACAATTTCTGGATGCAAGCGCGTCTGGGATGAATGTGGTTTTGGCGGGTTGTAAGCCGGATTTGGTTGTTTGGAGCCGTTACCAGAGGTATCAGCTGTAAATGTTACAGGCTCGGGAACGGTTGCGGGTTGAGAAGTTGGGCGCATGTTTCGGTTGTACTCGGTCACCAAGCGGTATTCTTCCACGCGTTTTTGTTCTGCAACCATTAAATTACCTATCTCCAGCAGGTGAGGAAGGCTGAAATTGGGCTTTTGAAATTTTGGTGGCCCTTCGGGACTGTTGACTAAGCGTTGGGATATGCGTTCCATGCCAATTTCATAAATAAAGTTACGGATTTGTTCGTCATAAATTCGGGAACGCAAAGCGCTAAAAAAGTCAATTGCTTGATTGGGAAATGCATCTACTAATTGTTCTACTTCCCGTTGCGAAAGTCCATCTTCGCTAAAAATTCCACCGACAATTCCAATTTTGTCGTTGCGATCTGGCTTCCAGTAAAATTTTTCCATCCGACCGTCCCGAATCAAAGGTGCGTAGAGGGTGGAAAAGTCATTTCCCGTAACAATAATGGGGACGCGATGCAGGGGCGTGGGATCGTAACTTCCAGGAAGTTGCACATCGGTAGGATTATCGGCAATATTCATGAGTGTGGCGTTTACTAACTGGGTGTTTACCGTGTATTGGGTACCTTCATCAAACCGCCCTGCGCCTGCATCTAGATCGTTAATCATCAACACGTACATTTTGCCGCGTACTTTGATTAATTCTGCCGTTTCCCGATAGCGCAAGCGAATCAAACGTGCTGGATCTCCTGCATCTGGGCTTTCCAGTTCTCCACCAGAGATGAAAGTAACTCCCACGCCCATTTTTTTGAAGACTAACTCGCATTGAAAGGATTTGCCTTCGCCTTTGGGTCCATGGATACCTAAAATCAAAGGAACTCGTACGCCGGGTAAGTCGAGAAAATTTTTGGTGATAAAAACTGCTACTTTGTCTAAAAAGCGAGGAGCTATGTAGTAACTCATGAACCTACGAAATAGATAGGACTGCTAAAATTCATGTTAAATTTTTCTGACAATAGGCGATCGCTGGTTCTGAAAAAAATTTTCTGACTGTGGCTAGCAGGTAGGAATTTATTTTGTGTACAAATACCGTTTTTACCGAGCACCTTGACAAGGATGTTCGGAAACTAGCAATAAATCATTCTACGAAATGATGAAGATAGCTGGATCTAGGGTTTTTTATTTCTGGTATTAAAACGCATTATGGTTGTCAATATAACTTGCGAATTTCCTTGGGCTGCCAGAAATTGATTCTGTAGCTAGCTAAATTAGCAATGGGGGAATTTTTGAACTTGATGTTTGAAATTTATAACCGTTGCAGCAGGCTGAGTCCATGAGTATCAGTTCCGCAGCTGTTGTAAAGACCGTATTCGGTGGCTAGCTGCTGTACTTGCTGGGATTCTGAGGGACTTGGTCTCCAGGGATTGGGATTATCGTAGGCATAAAAAGTTTCCACACCGTCAATACTAATTGCCGCCGCTGCAGAAATTAAGTCTCTGGGCGATCGCTTGTAACGTGCTGGATGGGCAAGTATTGCTAGTCCACCGGCTTTGTGAATGGCGGCGATGATGTTAGCTGCTTGATATTGTTCACCGGTAGCGGTTACTTTTTGAATGTAGGGTTGTATGCTTGCCTGTTTTGGATCGAAGGCATAACCCAAAATGTGAACTTCCACACCCAAAAGTTCGGCGTTAATTTCCACACCTGTCCACAGTTGGGGAACAAAAGTTCCTGGATGACGCTGTTGCCAATCTTCTAGCCAAATTTTTGCTGCTTGATATCCATCTACAGTATGGTGGTCTGTGATGGCAAGTCCTTTTAAGCCAATGGCGATCGCCTGTTCCATTAATGCAGCTGGCTGCAATCTTCCATCCGAACAAACTGTGTGCATGTGAAAGTTGAAATGTCTGGGACAACTTTGAGCGTTGATATTTTTAAATACCCGTTCCAAAGATTCTCTGGTGGCGGAATCACTCGCAACACAATTGACAACCATAACCCCCTCTTGCAATCTCTTTGTTTAGATGACAGTTTCTATCTCAACACCAAAGATATATTGCTGGATTTTTTCAGCACTTTAATATAGTGTTGAAAGCCATTTTTTAAGCTTATTTAGTTAAATTTTTCAATATGTTAAGACTACGTTAGCAAATTTAAACGCCAGTAGTCATGAGTATTCTCGATTAGTGATATTAATAAAAGTCAGTTAATTTTGCGAGCAACATCTATTCTGGTATTCCTAACAATTCTCCTGAGCCGTTAATTACTTCACCAATAGCGTAAGCGGGGATATTTTGTGATTCGAAGTAAGAAATTGCCTGCTGTGTTTGTTGTGGAGGTACGAGCACTACAAAACCAATTCCCATGTTAAAGGTGTTGTACATAACTTGGGGACTAAGCGCTCCCTCCGCCGCCAGCCAGTGAAATACAGGTGGAATTACCCAACTTTCAGTATTAATTTTCACTGCTTGTCCCGTTCCCAAACACCGGGGTAAATTTTCTGGCAGACCACCGCCGGTGATATGAGCCATTCCGTGAATTTCCAATCCCGCTTGGCGTGCAGCTAAAATTGGTTGCACGTAAATACGGGTGGGAGTCAAAAAAGTTTCTCCTAAAGTTTTACCACCCAGTAGTTCTGGGGAATCGTTCCAAGAAAATCCTCGCTCGCTGATAATTTTTCTAACCAAGCTATAGCCGTTGCTGTGAACGCCGGTGCTTGCAAGAGCGATCGCTACATCTCCTACTCGTACTTGAGAACCATCCAACAATTGACTTCTTTCAACAATTCCGACACAAAATCCAGCTAGATCGTACTCACCTGCTTGATAAAAACCAGGCATTTCTGCAGTTTCTCCGCCTAACAAAGCACAACGTGCTTGTTTGCAACCGCAGACAATTCCTGCAACTACAGCAGTTAATTGTTGTTGTTCTAACTTCCCGGTAGCTAAGTAATCCAAAAAAAATAAAGGTTCTGCACCGGAGGTGAGCACGTCGTTAACGCACATCGCTACCAAATCGATACCAACAGTGTCATGACGGTTAAGAACTTGGGCTATTTTGAGTTTTGTACCTACACCATCAGTCCCCGAAACTAAAACTGGTTCCCTATAGCCTGTTGGTAATTGAAAAAAACCACTAAACCCGCCTAGTCCACCCAATACTTCCGGTCTAAACGTACTGTGAACCAAATTGCGAATTTGAGTGACAAATTCTCGACCAGCCTCAATATCAACTCCTGCGTCCTTATAATCCATTACTCAAAATACCGCTATCAATCTGCCAATCACTCAAGTGATCTATCATCACATATTTGTGTGCAGGACAAAGTCAAAAGTCTCAAGTCCTCAATCCCAAATTAAAAGCTTGCTCACTCTTAATCCTTGACCGCTGACTTTAGACCCTTGACTGTTTGCAACTAAACTAATTAAAACACTTCATCTTCAATACCGCGCCACCATTCACCCAGACTCATTAAATCTTCGTGAATGTCAGCTAAGGCATCAGCATACTCGTTTTCTGAGAGTTCCTCTCGAAGTTCTTGCAGTTTCTTAAGTCGCAGCTGTACCAACAACCACGGTTTGGCAAAACTGTCAGTGACTTCTAGGTATTGTGCTAGTTGTGTACTATCCATATACTGGGTTTGGATTTGGTATTTGGAATTGATTTTTGGCCAGAAGCCATTAAAAGCCTCTAGTCCAAATGATAGTTAAGCTGGGGTCAATGCAAACCACATCCAAACAAAACATATAAAAAACAGCCACGAAATTGCTCGTGACTGCTTTGCAGGTAAGTTAGAAGAACAAAGAAGAATTGCTGAGACTAGTGTTTTTGTCTACAGGTGCTCGGAAGGAAAAAACGCTAAGAAAGATAACAGCCAACAAATATTTGGGGACTAAATCAAGCCTTAGCGTATTGTTCTGCAGCAAAGTCCCAGTTTACCAGATTTTCCAAAAAGTTCTTGATAAACGCAGGACGAGCATTTCTGTAATCAAGGTAGTAAGCATGCTCCCACACATCTAGTGTCAGTAGTGGTTTTTGTCCGTGAACCAAGGGATTTTCTGCATTGGGAGTTTTGGTGACTTTTAAAGTCCCATTGTCATCTACCAACCAAGCCCAACCGCTACCAAATTGAGTTGCAGCAGCATTAGAGAATTCTTCCTTAAATTTATCAAAGCTACCAAAATCTTTTTCTATTTTGGTTGCTAATTCGCCTTGAGGTTGACCGCCACCAGCTGGTTTTAAACAATTCCAAAAGAAGGTATGGTTCCATGTCTGGGCAGCATTATTAAAAATACCTATTTTGGAGGGATCTTTAAAGGAGATTTGGATAATCTCTTCTAGAGGTTTATCTGCGAGTTCTGTCCCTTCAATCAATTTGTTCAGGTTATCTACATAAGCTTTGTGGTGTTTACCATAATGGTACTCGAAAGTTTCAGCTTTCATGCCATATGGTTCTAAAGCATCCATAGGATAGGGAAGGGGGGGCAATGTAAATGCCATGTGAAATCCTCTCTTGACCGTTTTAGTTTCTAGCTTCTTAATCAAGGAAGCTTACAAAGTAGAAGCTCAGCGCGCAGCAGTTTAAAATTGCTTAACACTGGCACATAAAACTTAATACTTTGATTTTACTCGCAAACACGGCAGCGAGATCGCCAACGCATGTGTAGTACACGGATGAAAATACTACCAAATAATTAGCTCATCAAGCATTTCCATCAAAAATCTATCGTAGGTATGACTGTGAACCTAAAGAAGACTTGGTGAAAAATGTGCTGGCAGAAGTTTTGTTTGCAAGTTGCTACGTTTTGAAATTATCTGCAAACATGGAGTGTGGCACTGAGATGGCATAAATAGTAATTGGCCGTAACTGTGTCGATAACATTGCTATCTTAAAAGTTGGAAAGGACTTGCATGATGAGTACGTCACAAATAGTACAACAATTGCGGGCACAGTGGATAACCCCGGAAAATTTTAGTCCTTACGGTCAGGTGATTTTCCCCACCGAAGATGGTAAAGTCTTTGATGCCAACGATGCTATTTTAGTACTGGACAAAGGTACGCCGCGCTTTTATATTATGCGTTTGCGAAGTCGGGGACGTAAATTTCACCAAATCACCCGCCACGTGCAATGTACTCAATGTTTGGGTTCACTGCAAGGAAAAGATTGGTTAATAGCAGTTTGTCCTCCCAATAATGATGTGGAGCAACCAGATGTAGAAAAGATTGCTGCTTTCCGTATTCCTGGGAATTGCTTTATCAAGTTAGAGGTAGGAACTTGGCATGCAGGACCATATTTTGAGCATGAAGTTGTAGATTTTTATAATTTAGAGCTGAGCGATACGAATGTAGTGGATCGTTTTACTTATGATTTTCTCGAAAAGCACAACTTGGAATTTTGTATTGTCTAGTCAATTTTTTTGAGTTGTGGAACACTACAGCAAAGACCAAAGGTAGAAATAGGATGACACAAAAATTCAGTCAAAATAATACTGACTAAAGTACAGACACAATAATTTTTGAGAACTCATAGTTGATTGTCAAAATACAACGATGACTAAAAAAAATTCTGCTAAGTGGGACTTGGGTAGATTTATTCAGACTCTTACTTACTTTGAAGTTATACCTTTGGTCAGTTGGATACAAAATTTATTCCGAGCTAATGTTGGAGATAACCCAAAAAAAGCTGATGGAGCGGGACAGGTGGGTGCAGTACTAGTAGCGGGTGCGACGGGTGGCGTTGGTAGGCGAGTTGTGCGGCGATTGTTGGAAGAAGGTTACACAGTGCGATCGCTTGTCCGCGATCTTGACAAAGCGCGAGCCATTCTTGGTAATGAAGTTGACTTAGTGTTTGGAGATATTACTAAGCCAGAAACTTTAAATTCTTTCGTTTTCGCTGGAATTCAAGCCGTAATTTGCTCTACGGCAGTGCGCGTCCAACCTGTAGAAGGTGATACTCCAGACCGACAAAAATACTATCAAGGTGTTAAATTTTATCAACCAGAAGTTGTTGGCGACACTCCAGAAAATGTCGAATATCTAGGCGTAAAAAATTTAGTAGAAGCTGCAGCCAAATATTTACCAAAACCCGGGGAAAAGATATTATTCGATTTTACACATCCGTCCACAGAAATAGAAAGTATTTGGGGTGCTGTGGATGATGTGGTTATGGGAGGTGTCAGTGAAAGTAATCTGCGATTGGTAGAAGGTACAGCTTTATTTTCTGGCAATGTTTCTACTGCCAATTCTGGAGGATTTGCTTCTGTAAGAACTAAGAACTTGTCTCCACCCTTCAATTTATCAGGTTATACAGGTATAGAATTACGTGTTAAAGGAGATGGAAAACGTTACAAGTTCTTTCTGCGTACGGATGAAAAATGGGATGGTGTTGGCTACGGTTATTCTTTTGATACAGTAGCAAATACCTGGATAGACGTTCGCATCCCCTTTAGCAATTTAATTCCCGTATTTCGGGCTAAGACAATAAAAGATTATCCAGCCATTGACACTAGTAAAATTTCTTCTCTGCAATTAATGTTAAGTAAATTTGAATATGATAATGCCTTAAACCCAAAATTTTCACCTGGTAGTTTTGCCTTACAAATCCAATCCATTAAAGCCTATGGAGGCGAAATTTTGCCGCAATTTGTCCTTGTCAGTTCCGCTGGTGTCACTCGTCCCGGACGCCCAGGAATTAATTTGGAAGAAGAACCGCCTGCAGTAAGACTAAATGAACAGTTGGGAGGAATTTTAACCTGGAAATTAAAGGGAGAAGACTGTCTCAGAAAAAGCGGAATTCCTTACACCATTATTAGACCTTGTGCACTAACTGAGGAACCAAAAGGTAAATCTTTAATATTCGATCAAGGCGATCGTATTAAAGGAAAAATCAGCCGCGAGGACGTGGCAGAAATTTGCGTACAAGCGCTAAAGTACCCACAGGCGCGTAATGTTACCTTTGAAGTCAAAGAGGGAGAAGATTACGCTGGTTCCATCGAATGGCAAAGATTATTTGCCAATCTGCAAGCCGACTCTTAGACTCAAACAAGCTAGTAGTAAGGACTTTAGTCCTTTTGAGAGCTAGTAGTAAGGACTTTAGTCCTTTTGAAAGCTAGTAGTAAGGACTTTAGTCCTGAAAATACCTAGCTAGTTAAAGCCAAAGCAATGAATTGCTAACTTATATACCTCATCCATCACGGGAGTAGGCGATGAGAAAAATAGGGGTGTTAATATTCGTGGGAGTTGTAACAATAATAATTGCCTGGGGTAGTTTATTTTCGCACCCTGCGACATCGCAGCAAATAGAATCTCGCCTTAGTAATTTAGAAGCCGACTTTCGTCGTTTGCAGGCCCAGGTAAATCAGTTACAATCTCAACAAGGACAAATTCGCACCCCAGCGCCAACAACCACATTGACCCCCCGACAGTCATCCCGTTCAGGACGAGCACTTTCTCAGCAAGAACGAGAGCGGATGTTCGATCGCCTGGCAACTTTGGTAGTGGAATTAAAGCAACAAGTTAACACATTAGAGAAGCGAGTTGCTAAGTTAGAGTCGCGTTCTTGAACAAAATTCCACTGTCGGCAATGCAAAAAATACTTAATAGTCTTGTTATTAGCCTTTGTACAGCTTTTGCCATTCTACTGTTACCCGTAAGTTCCTTGGAATCAAAAGAACTTAGTCCACAAGAATGTCGGGTAAAAAAGTGGCAATTACCCGTATCTTTACCAATTCCCAACCAAGATCAAACAGTACCGCCATTGATTCCCTTACCAAAATCCCCGTTTCTTTGTTGTGAGGGGGATGTTTCTTGCTTGGATCGCCAGATCTGGGGCGAAAATGGCAAAGGACCTGACAAAAAGGCTCTTTTGACGGCGATCGCCCACAGCTTGCGATACCTGCAAACCAGCACAGCTGATGCTGCTTACAGAAGGTATGCAATTTCCGGAATTACGCGGCAGCGGGTTATTGATAGTTTACAACGTTTCCGCGAATTATTACTTCAATCTAAATCTGCCGAAGAATTAAACGCAGCTATTGCACGGGAATTTGTTTTTTATCAGTCTGTGGGTAGTGATGGCAAGGGAACGGTTTTGTTCACTGCCTATTATGAGCCACTTTATGATGCCAGTCGCATTCCCACGAAAGAATATCGCTATCCTATCTATCGTTTACCTCCTGATTTTAATTCTTGGCAAAAACCTCACCCTACCCGCTTTGAGTTGGAGGGAGCAGATGGTTTGCAAGGTTCAAAAGGAAAACTGCGGGGATTAGAGTTGTTTTGGTTCCGCGATCGCCTGCAGCCGTATATCATTCAAATTGAAGGTTCGGCGCGACTTCAGTTTCCCGATGGTACGCAAACAACAGTAGGATACGCTGGAAGTACTGCTTATAGTTACAAAAGCCTGGGCGCCAACTTGTGGAAGATGGTAAATTACCCTTAGAAGGACTAACAATGCCCAAAATCTTGGATTATTTTCAAAAGCATCCCCAGGATTTAAATGTTTATATTTCCCGCGATCGCAGCTTTGTATTTTTCCAAGATAAGCACGGTGCTCCTGCACAAGGTGCGTTGAGGATACCCCTGACAGCAGAACGTTCCATCGCTACAGATAAATCCTTAATGCCTCCTGGTGCTTTGGCTTTGATCCGCGCTCCTTTTCCGTTTCTGGACTCTAATGGTAGCATAGAACACCGCGTTGTCACTCGTTATGTTCTCGATCAAGACACTGGAGGTGCAATTAAAGGCGCTGGTAGGGTAGATTATTTTTTGGGTACTGGTCAGGAAGCAGGCGATCGCGCTGGTGTCACGGTTAGTAACGGACAACTGTACTATTTGCTGCTTAAGTCCAACAAATAAAATTTTTTATACTTTATTATTTTTTGTATTGCACTTACAGCTTAGTGCGGTTAGGAACTATACAAATAATCGCTCGTCATCACTAAAAACAGACTGGTATTTTATTTCTATCTTTTGGGTTTCAAAACAAGAAAAGTAGGTATGTGATTCACTCAATTAGGGGGATTGAAATTGTTCGAGGTTTTATTGGATGCTGACCTGCTTTTGGAAGCATTGATAAATCGCAGTGGTTTGAGCGCAGATGTTAGCAAATTGATAGACAAAGTACATCCTTTAGTTCATATGTACATAACAGATATTGGTTACCAAAAAATATACACTTATGCCAGTCGTTTACAAAATAATAAAACTGCTGCCATCGTGGTCAGTTGGTTACAAGATAAAATCAAAACTTTACCAGTTCATCGAACTATATTGCAACAAGCACGTTCCTTACCTATTCAAGATTTTGAGTCTGCTGTGGAATTAATGTGTGTTGAGCATCAAAAACTAGATGCAATTGTTACCCACAATCCCCATAATTTCGCTGCAGCTGCAAACAAAAATTGGATTTGGTCAATAGCAGAATTTTGGATGCGTGTCAATTTAGAAAGTCAGCTTCAAGCCCTAAGTTCCAGTTAACTACTTAATGTATACTCATGTTAATAACGTAATGTAAAATTCCGTTGCCACTAGTTTGTTGCACGACATTTGTACCAGGGCCGTTCAGGGTGATGCTCGCAGAAGAAGATACAGGAGCATAGCGTCCGGAAATTTTCACCTGGTGTTCTCCAACAGATAGTAAAGGTGATAGATTAATCTCTACTTGATTGTTGTTTAAAAGTTTCACAATTTTACCATCAAGAGTAATTTCACCCTGGAGTTGATTACCTGAAGTTTTAACCGTCAAAATATGGGGTTGACTGAGATGAGTCGCCCTGAAAGTAAGAAAGTTTTGTTGGTATGTAGAGGAAAAGTTGGATTGCTGGCTAAAGGTGCTAAAGTAGTTGTGCATATCACTACTGCTGTTGGTAGAAATCAAAGAAACTTTGTGATGGGAAATAAAATTTTGAGCAGCGACTGTGGAAATAGAAGCAACCAAAGCTAAGCAGCAGCTCAACAACAGTAACTTTTTCATAGCTGGATTGTATGGGTAGCAGCAGGTATGGAAATTATCTACCTGCTGGGTTTTTGTTACGGGCGATCGCTAGAAAAATGCTGCCATCACAGCAGTTTCTTTTTATTGACAGACAATTGTTGTCGAGGAACTATAAGTTCGACTGCTACCACTACCAAAACTATGGCTGCGAGTAGTATGGCTATATGTGTTTCTATTGCAGCGAATATCTTTATTTCTTGGAAGTCTCCAAATTTTCCAAGGTCGGGTCCAATTTGGTTGAATGGGATAATCTGAAATAGACCAAGAATGAGGTATGTAAATTTTATCTGTGGGAGTAGAATTAATTCTGATATCCCCATCTCGATCGATTCTCACTCTTGTACCATTGTTTTGAATGTCTATTTCACCTGCAGTGGCAATTCCAATCGGTAATGCTAGGAACCCAGAAAGCGCTAGTAATGAAATCAACGGTTTGGCAAACATAACTGTTAAATCTCCTCATTTATTAAACAACAGCTATCAGTGGTTTTTTGTAGCTACAAATAAAGAATAATGACGATAGGGGGTAGATAGGATAATGCTTCTTCCTATCTTTCCCCACTGCTCGCTGGCAATTTTGTACCATTCGTTTGTGATAAAGAAAAAGAATAAGCTTATTTCTTTAGCACGCGATTAAGATAATCTTGATCTTGAGCAGGATTGTATATGTCAAATTTGGGAGTAGACTGGAACTTCACATCGCCACCGCTGACAGGAAGGGTACGGTTAGGATCTCCTCCCAGGTTTTGGGTGCAGGTTCTTCTTTGTTCAACAGTTCCGGGAACAACAGCGACTTGAGAACCCGAGCAAACAGCAGTATTGCCAATACAATTGGGATCGATTTCTTGGTTAACAGTATTAGTTTGTGTTGCTGGTTCCTTGGAACCACGAACTGATATTTGCGGTGTCACCGCGATCGCCGCACATCCAACTGCTTTAGCAGCAGGAGTTAAAGAAGGAATAAAAAAGGGAGAGAGAATGCCAATTGAGAATAAACTTACAGGAAGTAATTTTAATTTCATAGGGATTTCCTTTCAAGCTATTGTTTACAAATTGTTGTTGTTGTGGAACTGTAAGTGCGATTAATAGCAGTGTTAGAACTATTTCTTTTAATACTTTGGTTAGTTACGGTTTTTCCACTGCATAGCAATTGAGGTGACTTGGCGACCGGAATGCGGTAGAGATGATTGGGAGGAAAACGGTTTGCAGTGCTGCTGTTGGGAACAACGATCGTTCCGCTGGGATTGGAAATCGTAACGTCGCCGTCTCGATTTACCGTGACCCTGACATTATCATTTTTCGCCGCAATATTTTTTGCTGTCACAATTTCACTAGGTACGGTCATCAGTGCAGACACTGCAAAACATGAGATAAATGCTTTAGCAAGCATGGCTCTATTCCTAACATGCTAGAAAGAGCCGATTTTTGAGTTAGGAAATCGGAAAAACCTTTGTGTAATTTTGTTGAGGCTTATTGGCCAGAATAATGCAAAAATTTATCTACAACCGAAACCGCGAGCAATTTGAGTTTGAGCGGTGTGAGCAGCTTGGTTACCAATTTGAGCTACGGTGTTGTATGCTCCAGCGACACTAGTGCTTTGAGACTGACCTTGAACGGTGGCTGCAGTTTGAGAACCACTAGAGCAGTAAAATCCTCTATTGATGTCAAGTTGGCGAGTGTTCGTATATTGAGTACCTTGTTGAACGACAGTGTTAGCTGTTCCCAGAACATCGGTTCGTTGGTCATGTTGCTGGGTGGTAACGGAGGTTTGTTGAGCAAAAGCGGCGCCAGGAGCGATCGCCAAGGTAGCAGCTAGTACACCGAGAACATGAGCCTTGCGGAACATAATTTTTTACCTCTAGTTAGTTATGTGTTGTAGAAATTTGGTGGAAAGCAAGCGTTGCCAAACTTGCACTAGCAACGCCGACTGCAAAGATAGAGAATTGCTTAGCAACCGAAACCGCGAGCAATTTGAGTTTGAGCGGTGTGAGCAGCTTGGTTACCAATTTGAGCTACGGTGTTGTATGCTCCAGCAACGTTAGCTTTTGAGACTGACCTTGAACGGTGGCTGCAACTTGAGAACCACTAGAGCAGTAAAATCCTCTATTGATGTTAAGTTGACGGGTGTTGGCAAACTGGTCACCTTGTTGAACGACGGTGTTACCTACACCCACAACGTTGGCTTCTTGGTCTTGTTGCTGGGTGGTAACGGAGGTTTGTTGAGCAAAAGCGGCGCTAGGAGCGATCGCCAAAGCAGCCAAAAGTCCAATACCAAAAAACTTATTCATAATTGTTCAGACCTCTAGTATGTGTGTTGTTTGTGTTGTTTTATTTGGTCAGAGGGTGGAAGCAGAAACTCCTGCAACAGGTATTTATTTTCTCGACCTTGAGGAGTTTGGCTTTCGGTAGGTACCTCTGTCTGTGTGTGTTGATGAGAGCTACAAAGTCAAGTTTATTCATTCCGGATTTAGTAAAAATTTTTTGGGAAGATGATCGCTCTGACTTGTCTACTTTGAAATTTTGCCTTCTCCTTCGGTCTTGAGGAAATAAAAGTCAACTTTCACTTAACACTTTTAACCAAAGATGTTAAGTCTAGTCAAGATCTTGGTTAAAACTTTTGGGCGTAAGAATTTTTTGATGTTACGATCTACGACTATAGTTGAACCACAAGTACTGTAGCTGTGAAACACAAGGCAAAACCGAGGATAGCTTTTCTGCGTGAGAAAGCAGGTTTAACTCAGTTGGAGTTGTCGCGTCTTGTTGGCGTGACAGAAAGCACTATCCAAAATTGGGAGAGTGGTAGAACAGGGATAGAACAAATAGAGAGAATCATTCGATTTTGCAAGGCGCTAAATTGCCAAGTAGAAGACTTGATCGATTATGTGGACGAGTCATCGGAACAGACAAATAAAAATCCTAGTTCCCTAAAAGACATCCACAATCTTTTGGGAACTGGGGAAGTTCCATCAAATTCCAGTTCCTGTTCTCAACAAGCTCAACAGCAGCAAGTCAGTCATTAATCTTTTTTGCCTTGGCTTGCTGCCAGAGAGTATCTATAGTGACAAATTGATAACCTTGTTGCAAAAGTGGCGGCAGAAGAATGTCTGTTATTTTTGCGACATCTTCTCCTCCCCAAGCTCCATCGTGCAAAACAATAATAGAACCGTTTTTGACGTTCTGGAGAACGCGTCGCACCACAGTGGCGATGCCCGGTCTTTGCCAATCTTCTGGTACAACTGACCACATAACAGTTCTGTAATTCCACTGACGTAAGTATTGTAGTGTTTGGGGTGTAAACAAACCATTGGGAGGACGGACGTCACGTACTTGAGGCGGTTGCAGGTTACAGGCGCGGGAAATGGCGGCTTGGGTTTTTTCCAGACTCAGTTTGAGGTCGTCAGGAGCAAGCATGGGAAAATTGTGATGCTCGAAGCCGTGCAATCCGATACCATGTTTGCGATCGCAAACACTTTTAGCTATTGCCGGCCAGCGGTCGACACAAGCACCCAACCAAAAGAAATTGGCTGTGATGCGGTAGCGATCCAAAACTTGTAACAGCTGCGGCGTGTATTGGGGATGGGGTCCATCATCAAAGGTCAAAGCGATCGCTTTCGAGTGGCGATCGCCTTCCCAAAGACAATCGGGAAAGATAGGTTTGAGAATGGCATGTAAAACAGGAAATAAGGGATAAAGTTGCATCTTTACTTCAGCGTACACTTTTTTCTTGTAACAAATTCTGTCAAACTGACACAGTTGTCACCTTGACTCGTATAAAGTTAGAAAAAATCTCAGAATAAACCCTGAATTTGCGGGTAATGTTTTTCAAGGATACACGAGACTATCAAATTCTGTTTCTTGCTACATTCCTGATTTTAGGTGTAAGTACAAGAGATTGGACACTACAGTCGAAATTAATAGCAGTAACAATTGCCAGTTGCTTTTTAACTCAGTGGCTGTGCTCGGCGATAAGTCAGTGGAAAAAGTCTTGGGAACAAAAACAAGACTCAAAACATCTGTTAAGAACACTTTTGTTGCCTTGGTGTTCTTGGCGTAGTTCTCTAATTACTTCCTTAAGTCTAAGTTTGCTATTGCGGGCGGAGCATTGGACAACCATGGCTTTTGCAGCAGTAGCAGCGATCGCGAGCAAATTTATTTTCAAAGCGGGTGACAAGCATTTTTTTAATCCCGCCAATTTTGGTATCATTTGCGCTTTAGCGTTCACCGGGGATGCTTGGGTTTCTCCCGGACAGTGGGGCGAGGATTGGTGGTACGGACTGTTATTTGCTGGAACCGGAGGAATAGTTCTCAAGCAGGTCGGGCGTTGGGATACCACAGCTGCTTTCTTAGGTGTGTATGCTTTTTTAGAAGCAGTACGCAATCTTTGGCTGGGTTGGACCTGGGATGTTTACCAGCATCGTTTGATGAGCGGCTCTTTGCTGTTATTTGCATTATTTATGATCACTGACCCTCGCTCGATTCCTAACGCCAGGATTGGACGTATTATTTGGGCGGCGTGCATTGCCGTATTGACTTTTGTGCTGCGAAATTACTTCTATATTTCCACCGCAGTTTTTTGGGCATTATTTATTCTTGCTCCATTGACTATTCTTCTGGATCGAATATGGGAAGCACCCCGTTTTGGATGGAAACAACAACCACAGGTAGAAAGATTTTTTAGTACCAATTTTTGAAAGTAAAACAATACACAGTTTGGTTTGTAATCAGTACTAATGTACCGACTGCAAGCTAAGAACACCTGCAGTTCTGGATTTGGAGAAACGATTAATTAGCAATAATTATTAACTTATGAAACATTTAAGATTTCTAATTTCATTAGTATTGATATTTGTAGTTGTTTTTTGCCACCCACTTGCAGCTTGGGGATTTTGCGGCTTTTACGTTGCTAAAGCCGATGCCAAACTGTATAACAAAGCTTCCCAGGTAGCGATCGCTCGTAGTGGCGATCGTACCGTGCTCAAAATGGCGAACGACTATCAAGGCAATGTCAAAGATTTTGCTGTTGTTGTACCCGTACCCACGGTACTGCAAAAAGAGCAAGTACGTGTTGGCAACCCCAAAATCCTAGAGCGATTGGATGCTTTCAGCGCTCCGCGATTGGTAGAGTATTTCGATCCCGACCCCTGCGCTTTGGTTGAGTACTATGAACATGCTCCTTTAGCAGGCGCAAGAAGCAGCCAAGAAGCCACCAATACAAAAAATAGCAATAATTTGGGTGTGACAGTGGAAGCACGCTTTAGTGCGGGCGAATATGACATTGTGATTTTAAGTGCCAAAGAATCTGACGGATTAGAAACTTGGCTTGTTCGCAACGGTTACAAAATCCCCAAAGGAGCGAAACAGTTACTCAAGCCTTATATTCGACAAAAGATGAAATTTTTTGTTGCCAAAGTCAACCTTGATAAATTTGAGGAAACTGGCTATCAATATCTGCGCCCGCTACAAATTACTTACCGCTCGCCAAGGTTCATGCTACCAATTCGCCTAGGCATGGTTAATGCTACCACAGAGCAAGATTTAATTGTCTATATTCTTTCCCAAGGTCAAGCAGAACTTACTAACTATCGCACAGTCAAAATTCCTTCCAATGTGAGTATTCCTTTATTTGTCAAAAATGAATTTGGCAGGTTTTACAAATCTTTGTTCCAGACAGCATACGAAAAAGAAGACCGAAAAGTCGCTTTTTTGGAATATGCGTGGGATATGAGCAATTGCGATCCCTGTTCTGCTGAACCTCTCAATCGTGAAGAACTCGAGCAAGCGGGTGTGTTTTGGCTAGATGCAAATCATCGCTCAGCACCTTTTGGCGGTTCTTTTGCTCCTTCTGGCGAAGTTTTCCTCACTCGTTTGCACGTGCGCTACACTCGCGATAAATTTCCTGAAGATTTAATATTCCAGCAAACTTCTAACCGGGAAAATTTTCAGGGGCGTTATATCTTACAACATCCTTTCACGGGTGAAATTAAGTGTCGAGCTGGTAGAGAGTACAAACGGTCTTTAGCCAAGCGCTTCGAACAGGAAGCGCAAACTCTTGCCAAGTTAACTAACTGGAATATTCAAGATATTCGTAGAAGAATGCAGCTAGAGGGTCAGCAAAATACCTCTTCTACTTCTTGGTGGCGGTTAATTCTCTATTGGCTAGGAATTAATTGAATTTTACGAGACTATTGCAGGAAAGTCTTTGAAATTTTGTTATCTCTTGGTAAACGATTCTACGCAATACTGAGAAAAGCTGACTTTGTTTGCTAAGTTTTTATGCATCAATTGGAGGAAAAGTTGCGGTACTTGGTAGATGAGGCGTGTAGATACCCAGTCGGAAATCCGCAGCGTCAAAAGTGTCTGACCCAGATTATTCGCTTGGCCGCTCAAAAGCTCTGGCAAGAGAATACTCCCTACTACGAAGATGCGCTGCAACAAACTTGGTTGTATTTTTGTTCTCATGTTTGCGGAACCTACGACGCCAAGCGCGGTTCTTTAATTACTTGGTTAAATACTTATCTAAGATGGAGGTTGCAAGACTTTTATCGCCAGCAGCAACAGGAAAAAACTAAAAAAGTATATTCCCATACAAACCAGTTTGCAAGGGGCGATGGCGGTGATTTTTTTGTCCTCGAAGAAAACATAGCAGCTCCACCCGACGTACCTCCAATCTTGGAAAGCGTCAAACTTTGGGTGGAGCAGGATCTGGATGGGGAATTGCGTAGGACCCACATCCAAGGACATCCCGAGGTAAATTGTCAGGTGTTAATTTTAAAACGTTTGCCACCAGAAGTCAGCTGGAAAGATCTGGCAGCAGAATTTCATCTGTCTGTCTCGACTTTGAGTAGTTTTTATCAACGCCAATGTCTGCCTCGTTTACGTAAATTTGCTGAGAATGAGGGGTATTTATAATTGCATTATCCTCCGACTCAAAATTTTTGATTCTTGGTAGAGAACATTTTGTAAAGTTTGCAACAATTCCTTAGTGGTGTAGGGTTTGGTAAGAAATCTTTTGACTACGGGAAGATTGGCAAGTTTATCGCTGACTGCTAAGCCACTGATAGCAATAATTTTGATAAAGGTTTGATAAAGGAGTTGATTTTTGCAGGACGCGAATGATAGTGGCACCATCCACTGCTGGCATTATTATATCTACCAAAACTAAGCTAATTTCATAAAGACCTGTGGGAAACTGCATCTCCTTGCACCGCGAAATTTTGCGTGCCTCAATACCGCTAAAATCTACAATCTCTCCATGTCTGTCTATTGCAAGCTTCAAGTTCCTCCAGAGTTGTACCAAGAAATTGACGTGACACTAAAAGCTTTTGCTGAAGCTTACAATCAGATTTTGGAGACGGCAAAGCGCTCCAAAGTTCGCAACACGGTCAAGTTGCATCACCTCACTTACTATGCCACTAGAGCCAGTACAGGCTTGCAAGCAAACCATGTTTGTCAGGTGATTCGTCGCGTTGTGGGTGCGTTGACCGGACAAAAACAAGTCCATCAGTTTCGACCCACTTCGATTAGCTTGGATGCGCGAACCTTCACCTACCGGAAAGCAGATCGGCACGTTGGAGTTACTCTCTTGAACAAGCGGGTTTGGTTGCCTTTGTCGATTGGCAACTATTAACTTGCACTGCTCTCTAAGCAGAAACCCGCCAGTACTGTTTTGTTTAAATGGCGCAATAGAGACTGACTTGCCAACTGAACCAACAATTCATACGTCGAAGGAGATTAGAAATGAACGCTACATCGCTCACACTAGTACTGGAAAATCCTGGTCTGGAGGTCGGGTTCAATTGGTGCGTGACCGTTTTAGGCACCAAAGGCGCTTTGCGCCTCTGGAAACAGCTCTTTGGGAAAGAAGGACGCTTTCAGAAATGGGTCAATCACAATATCCAAAACGGTTGGTTGAGGAAGCCAAACAACTGAATACCGCAATTGCGTTTGAAGATTTGACTGGTATTAGAAAAACTGCCAAAGTCAGGAAATCTCAAAGACGCAGACCGCACACTTGGGCAAACTATCAACTCAAGTAATTTACAACTTATAAGGCTGCAATGGCTCGCGTTTGAGTAGTTTCTGTTCCAGCTCCTTATACGAGGAGGACGCATCATGTCTTTGCCTCACAATTGGGGAACAAAATTGTCAAAAACGTGAGGATACAGATGGGAATGCAGCAAATGTAATCAGTATTTTGGAGCAGTTCGCAATGCTTCGGCTAACTTGTCTTGTTCGCAGGATGTTGGCTAGTTAGAAAGCCCCATCCCCTTGTAGGTGGCAAAGTTTACAAAGCCTCTTAATATTTTTGATAAACCCCGGGATTTGTTTTCCTTGAAAAATTTTTGCCAGTTGGTATTAAAAGGTGGTAGATGGAATTCTTTAGCGTTTAATTTTTCTCTTTGTGCTGCTTTAGCTGCAGTACCTCTAATGTTGCCCTTGATTGCCAAATTTAACAAAATTGCTACTTATATGTTTGGTGGCGCCATCACAAGGTGGTCAATGAAAAGACTTGTTGGGAAGAAAGTGAGTTAAGATGATTGAAATACTTTGAAAAAACGTAAGAAACTTTTTCAAGGTTGGAAGATGAAAAAATTACAAAAGCACCTTGGCTGGCGGTCTGTCTTGAGTGTGGCTCTGAGTTTGGTAACACTGATTCAGCTTAGCCAACAGGCGATCGCTCAAGGAAATATTATCCTCGCAGATAGCACTAGCCAAACATACCCAGCTGTGTTGGCTCGTGAAGTTTTTCGCCTTGCTTACCTCAATCGTTACACTTGGGACAAAAATTTTCCAGGCTACACGGCGACAGTCAAAATCAAACAAGGTAACGAGGAACACAATGGTTACATAAAAGTCAAACCGGACTTAAGTGTGGAAGTGACTGGAATTAATTCCGCAGATGCGCGTCAGACCGTAGAAGAACAATTGCAGATGATAGCAGTTCACCGGCGTCGGATTCCCTTTGAAGTGGCTCACAAAAACCACACTTATACTATGGGTAAAACCGATGATACAGGTGCTGTAGAAATTTTGGAAAAGGGAGATTCCAGCGATGCACGTTACAAGGTCTACAACAGTCAGATTACCCAAGTGAATCGAATTTTGGGGAATACATCCGTGACCGTAAATTTATTAGACTCTATGGTAACGCCAAAAGGTTACATAGCAACGCGTTATCGAACGATTTTTCGACAGCCTCAAACAGCGGAAATTTTGGGAGAGCGGGAATTTGAGGATACTTATCAACAAGTTGGCGATTATTATCTGCTCAAACGACAGGTAATTCGCGACTTTCCCAAAGGAGAGCCCAAGACCACTATTTATATAGATTTCAATAACATTGAGCTATTGCCAAAAGCAAGTACAAACACGCCTTCTAAATAATTGTGCTCATAATAAGGTTTGGGTAAGGTTTGGGTAGCTAGCGAACTTGAGGAAGGTGAAAACGCCACAAACAAGTCCGCAGTGCTGGTATTTGAGTAGGTGATGGAGTATAAATAATAAATATGTCCGTTTGGTTTAGAAAGGGCGATCGCTGCTGTGGCTGAGTAAAGCGAAATAGCCAAAGTAAATGGAAAATATTTGAGGAAATTGCTAACTGTAGAATTACTATGCCCCACATATTATTGGTAGATGACGAAGAAGCTTTACGAGAAAGTCTTTCCTACACATTACAAAAAGAAGGCTTTACCGTCACAACAGCAGCAGATGGTCACAGTGCGATTAAACAGTTTCACAAACAAGTACCAGACGCAATCATATTAGATTTAATGCTGCCAGAAGTGGATGGTATGGAGGTTTGCTGGCGAATTCGCGCTTTCTCTGACGTTCCTATTGTTATGCTTACCGCCAAAGATCAAGACCTTGACAAAATTCGGGGTTTAGAAGCAGGAGCGGATGATTACGTAACCAAACCCTTTAATACTCGAGAACTGATAGCACGTATCAAAGCAGTACTGCGCCGTCGCGAACAAAAGCAATCCTAAGCAGTGAAATGGGCTTGTTATTGCAAATTAAGTGGAATTCTATTTACGCCAAATTATTGGCTACTTATCTTTTGCTGACAACCTTGGGAACCTCTGTGATGGCAGGATACATTATCTGGTCGTTTCACGCCTATTTTATGAAAGTGAGACAATCAGAGATGCGCAATTGGAGCACTGCGATCGCCGAGAGTGTTGCAGATGCGTTGCACAAAAACGATCGCAAATTAGTAGAGCTAATCGTACAGCGTTACGGAGCGGCAGAAACCATCACTTTAAGAGTATTTGATAGCAAAGGGCAGCTTTTGGCTACATCTAGTCCAAAGGAGGACTCCCAGGTAAACAACTGGCTAGCAGTACCGGGAATCCAGACAGCTTTAGAAACAAAATCTGAAGTACAAGGTACGGCCAAAGGAGTCTCAAGCAATGAAGACCGGTTGTTCATTGCTCGACCGATAATACGCAACCATCAGTTGATGGGCATATTGCGAATGTCTATTAGCTTGCAGCAGTTTCAACGCCAGTTTACCACAGTTATGCAGACTGTGCTGGGAACATTGGCGCTTACGCTTTTAGTTTGTACTGTGATTAGCGATCGGTTAGCGCGCAGTCTTTCTCATCCCATAGAGAAGATGAAGAATTTTGCCATCCGCATGGGTAGCGGACATTTTGGCGACAAACTTCAAATTCACGAAAGCAACGAATTAGACCAATTAGCAGTAGAACTAAATCGCATGAGCGAACGTCTAGCATCGCTAGATTTGGAAAGGCGAGCGTTTTTAGCAAATGTCTCCCACGAACTTCGCACTCCCATTAGTAATGTCTTGGTCACAGTTGAGGCCTTGCGTAGCGGCGCTGATTCCGATCCCATACTGCGCGATCGCTTTTTCCAAAATCTAGAAGACGAAATCAAACGCCTGTCACGTTTGGTTAACGATTTACTAGATTTAGGACGTTTAGAAGCAGGTGTATCGCTTCTGGAACGACAAAAGGTAGAGCTTTCTAGTTTGATTCGCCGAGCTTTAAAAGCTATAGAAACGCGAATGCAAAATTTGCAAATATCTGTTTGTGTCAATGTAGCTGAGTTGCAAATCCAGGGCGATCCAGAAAGACTGTTACAAGTATTTCTCAATTTATTAGACAACGCCATGAAGCACTCAACTGCTAATTCGCAGATATTCATCACTGGCTACAAAGAAGGAAAACAAGCAGCGATCGCAATTCGCGACCGGGGTACGGGAATTAAAGATAGCGATCTTCCCCATATTTTTGAGCAATTTTACACAGGCGATCGCTCTCGTCAAGGTCGGGGAGTCGGATTAGGTTTAGCGATCGCCAAACGCATAGTTGAAGCTCACGGAGGTACCATCTGCGCCAGTAGCAAATTCGGTGAAGGAGCCACTTTTACTGTTTATTTGCCACTTATTTAACCCGAATGCTTGTAGCAAACAAACTTTGCAGTGCTACTACCGCCCACCGGGTGTAGTCCTTTTGGAATACAAAAGACGCCGTTTCTTTACGTTTTTGACTTTTTGGGAAAATGTTCATCAAACTTGAGCGATACTATTCCTAAAAATGGCTGGCTAATTGATGAAACTCCTGGAGGTTTTGGTCTATAATTAATGTAGTCTATTAGGTATTTCGAAAGCAGCGAAGGCGTGCATGCATTCCAAGACTGTTGCCAAAAAGTAATCCCAGACATAACGAATTAAGTTCCACAGCCATAGTTGGTGTAACAGGAAGCAAAAAATATTTGATAAAAGAAGGCAGGAAGAACAGCTAACGCCAGCTAAAAAAAGGTAAGTACAAGGCTAGAATAGATTAGCTTAGCTTGTAAATTACAGGCTAACCAGAGATTTTCTAGTTAGCCTGATTTTCTAACAAATAGATTACAAGTAATATATTATATCTTTCCTTTTGAGCTGAAATTTTTAAGCTTTTCAATCTCAAAGCAATAAGTCAGAATAAAATAGGTGGCTATGGGAGGCACTACCGTGTTTGGTGTCATTCAATTCATTCGCAACTCATTGATTCGCCTGGAAGGTCTACTATATCAATTATTTGGTTTTATAGGGAAAATTTTCTCCACAATATTTAGTTTTCTGGCTAACTTGTTCGGGTTTTCTAAGCCTGCGTATTTCTTAGAATACGACGAAGCAACAACCACTAAGCGATCGCAAATTCAAAAACCAACGGAAACCGAACCTCAGAAAACTACAGAAGTTTCCTTTAATCCGCGGCGTCGACCCGATCCAAAAATGGATTACTTTCGCAAGATGGCTCAAGAAATCAGAAAGAGTTAATCTTGCTGCGCGTTCAGTTTAGCCGCTCCGTATTTTCCGTGCGCTCTCAAGCGAAGCGGCGTGGGGGTAAGATTTTAATTGCCCCAGCTTATTTGCCAGCGCTTACCTGTTCGATCAAGGCTAAAACATCGCTGCGGCTGAGCTTTTCTTTTCCGCTAGCTATAGCGTCAAGAGTACCGTAAGCCAAACTTAAAGGAAGTTGGCAAAAGTCTAAAGCTGGACCAGGGGGAAGGGCGCTGTTGTAAGCGTCTGCAAGGGCGAGATTGCGACGGGCGTACTGCTGCATGTTCTCGCTACTCCAACCCTTGGGGAAAAAATCTACCCCACGCATCAAATCTTCCTTATGGTTGCGGAGGATATTAACCGCTTGCAGACCGCGACCGAATCCAATTGCATGAGTGCGGTTAGTTTGGGTTCCGTCGTACCAAACCCACAAATCAGAGAGTAACAAGCCAACTGCACCTGCTACTCCAAAGGTGTAGCGATCGAGATCTGATTCTGTAGCAATTTCCCAGTTATTTTCTGCCCAGTAGGCCATTCTATCTGCCATTGCTGCCGTTGCATCCCAAATTCGAGGAGCAATAGTTTCGGGTGCAAGTAGCGCCCACTCTCTAATCCGAAAACTGACCTCTGGTAGTATTTTTTCGTAGGTACTAAATCCTGCACAGAAAGCATCAACGGCGAAACCATCAACTGCTGCTTGGAAGGTGAGGCTAATTGTTCGCAGTAATTTTGCTTTGGTGAGATTATCTAGCTGGGGATGGTCTTCAATTTCATCAATGGCTCGCATGCACAGGTACGCTGATGCTACCGCTTCTTGCAGACCCTTTGGCAAGCGAACAATAGGAATGTAAAAAGTCCGGCTAGTTTGCTTTAAAATCTCTAATGCATCTGTAATTAAATTCATTTTCTGCTCCTCAGTTCGGGTTCGATCATACAGAAGTTTGTAACTTTTCTAAAATTTTGTATAGGGGTTTCACTAAAACTTCATAATTTTTAGAATCTGAATTCTTCTTAAGCTTTTTAGATTTAAAAATTGAGTGATGTAAGATTATCTCCTATTTTTCTATCTTTTTTTGAATGTATATTTATTCCTAACAAAAACTATCGATGATGATATTAATTTTCCGAAAGTGTCTATTTGAAAAAAATAGAATTGCTGCCTAATAATTTTCAAAAGTAAGGCTGTCAAGAGAATTAAAAATTATTAAACAACAACTCTGATTGAGATTTCAAATGAATTTGACCTTGGAATTTAAAATTTGTTCCATAGTTTTAGCAAGAGTTTAGCGGCAAAAATCTCAAATTTACATTTCTGAAAAGAGTGCTTGATATCGACTTAATGCGATCAAAGGAAAATATTGTTGATAGAGGTGATACTTGAGATAAAAATGGCCGGGAAAGCCAGTTCCGGTGAATTCTGCTTCCTCCCAAGTGCCATCAACTCGTTGAGTTGCCAATAAATAGTTAATTCCTCGTTCGATTGCTAATTTGGCAAATTTACCGCTCGCCTTACCTGCTGCTATTAACCCTATTAAAGCCCAGGCTGTTTGAGATGCACTGCTGGGTCCTTTTCCTTTCAGATTGGGGTCATCGTAGCTGCGACAGGTTTCTCCCCAACCGCCGTCAGGGTTTTGGCATTTGACCAGCCAAGCGGCGCCTTGTTGGATATTGTGTTGATAAGTTTGGGGAGCGATTAAAGACAAAGCGGACAATGCACCGCTTGTTCCGTAGATGTAGTTTACTCCCCAGCGACCAAACCAGCAGCCTTCAGGTTCTTGTTCGTGGAGAAGATAATTAATTGCTCGCTGCAGATTACCTGCGTCGATAGAGAAATGACAACTACCCAGCATTTCTAGGACTCTGGCGGTAACATCGGCTGTGTTGGGGTCAATCATGGCTTTGAGGTCACCGTAGGGAATGAGATTTAGCCAATCTTGGTTGTTGTCTAGGTCAAAAGCAGCCCAACCGCCTGCTTGACACTGCATAGAAGCAATCCAGCTGACAGCACGTCGTAGAGCTTGGTTTTTGAGTTTTTCGTTGGGAAGTTGAATAGCGTGCAGCGCCATAACCACGACAGCAGTGTCATCAACATCAGGGTAAAAGCGATTGTCAAATTCAAACGCCCATGCTCCTGGTTTTCCTTGTCGATTTTTCACAGCCCAATCGCCGTAGTTTAGAATTTGCTTGCTCAACAGCCATTCTCCAGCCTTTACCAAAGCGGGATGAGAAGGTGATAAACCAGAATCGACAAGTGCTCTGATGCTCCAAGCTGTATCCCAAACGGGAGAAATGCAAGGTTGGACTCGGTAGGTACTTTCCGTTTCAATAGCGAAATTATCAATTGCCTGCAATCCTCGTACCACAACGGGATCGTTAACGTCATAATTGAGGCAGCGCAAAGCCAAAAGGGAATTTAGCATGGCTGGAATGATACCGCCCCAGTCGCCAGTTACTTCTTGGCGTTCTAAAATCCAGCGTTCGGCGGCTTTGATTGCTTCTGTGCGAAAAGGTACTAAATTGAGCTTTTCAGCAAGTTTAAAGGCAGAATCTAAGGCAATAAATAAATCGGTCCAGTCGCCTTTGCTGGGTAAGGCGAACTTAACTCGATCGACGCCTTCAGCGTATAGTTCGTTTAAGGTAATTGCCGGATCGGTTCGATAAACGGGTTTGCGATCGCACACAATTAGTAGAGGTACTGTGCTTGAGCGCGCCCAACTTGACATTTCGTAAATATTAAACAGAAAATTGTCTGGCAGTAGCATTATCCAAGGTGGTAGCGAGGGAATACCTTCCCAGCTATAACAACCAATTAATGCCAGGTGTAACTTGGTAAAAATGCGAGTTTTACTAATGCCGCCTCGTTCGAGAATAAACTTCCGCGCCTTTATCATTGCTGGGTCGTCTGCAGGAACGCCCAATAGCTTCAGCGCCATGTATGCTTCTACGGAAGTACTGAGTTCTCCTCCATCTCCATAAAAAAGTTCCCAGCCACCGTGCTGTCTTTGCTGAGAACGCAGATATGTTTCGATTTTCTGCAACGGTCTGGAGCGATCGCTTCCCCAAATTTTGTGGAGGAGAACTACTTCTGCGGTAATTGTGACGTTGGATTCCAATTCCGCCCACCAATAGCCGTTGGGATTTTGAATGGAAAGTAAATAATTTTGGCTGGCAGCGATCGCTTCTGGAACTTTTGATACGGTCACCCTATCTTGGATGTGCATATAATACTTCTGAAAGTAATGGAGTTAACTTTTTGTAGGGCTTGTTGTCAAAGCACGCTGAGTTAGTTCGTAGCTTTAGTGGTATTTCTTAAGTAGTTGCACTCCTATCCATAAATTTATCTTTGTTTTGTTCCGTGTTGGTTTTACCTTAAGTCTCGTTGTTGTGGTTTTTAGCAACCACGTGGTAGCAAAACAGCAGATCGAATGCTCTTTGGAAATAAAATTCGAACTTGGTATTTTACATTTTCTTGTATCCCTCTAGTTACTAATTACTAATTAGATGCCAGAAACAAAAAACAAACATTTGTGACAATTTCCCCCTATTTTAGTTTCTCACTCCTGCTGGCGGAAAAATTTTTTGTATTATCTATAACCCTGTTGTCCCTTTTCCCATGCCAAATTTTATACCATTAAGGCCATAATTCCAGGAAAATGGGATGGGGACGAGATTTACCTTTTATACTTTTATTAACAAGCAAATTGGCACCTACTAGTATCATGTCACCTTTTTCCTCACACGCATCAAGTAAGCGAATATATTATTCTGCAATGTAACACTATAAATTTGCAAGAGAGTTAAATAAAAAAGTTTGCTCTTAGTTTTCTAACTACACAAGTACCTCACTTGAAAAGCAAAAACTGAAAAAAATGGTATGCGGTATTCTTTATTTTGTGGTAGATAGGTCTTAATATGTTCTCGGTACGAAGAGATTTTCATCAAGGTTAGCCGGGACGATGACAGTAATAGAAGTGAGTTTAGCAGTGCTATCCTTATTAGTATGGATAGGATTGCTGGGTTGGCGCGGGCAATTTTGGCAAACAGACCAACAATTGCAAGTTGTACCCGCAACAAATGAAAAATTGCCATCAGTTTGTGCAGTTATTCCTGCACGCAACGAAGCGCATTTGCTTCCCACCACTTTGAGATCGCTTTTAACCCAAGACTATCCAGGCTTTTTTACCATTTTTCTAGTAGATGATGGCAGTACGGACAAAACTGCTGAAGTTGCCAAACAAACTGCTCAAAGCCTGCATAAAGAAAATTTATTGCACATTATTACTGCCAAACCATTACCTGCTGGGTGGACGGGTAAACTTTGGGCTATTGAGCAAGGTTTGCAAAAAGCAGTAGAAACATTGCAGGCTAATTTGCTACCAGAACCGGATTATTTTTTGCTTACTGATGCAGATATCGCGCACGATCCAAAAAACCTCCGCTGTCTGGTTACCAAGGCAAGGCAAGAAGATTTAGACTTGGTTTCAGTTATGGTGCGGTTGCGGTGTGAAAGTTTTTGGGAAAAATTCTTAATTCCTGCTTTTGTCTTTTTCTTTCAAAAACTTTATCCCTTTCGCTGGGTCAACAATCCAAATAAATCAACAGCCGCCGCTGCTGGTGGCTGTATACTCATTCGTAAAGAAGCACTAAGGCGAATTGGGGGTATACAAGTAATTAAGCAAGCATTAATTGATGATTGTGCCCTTGCACGTGCTGTCAAAGCAAGTGGTAGCGGACGTATTTGGTTGGGACTTAGTTCTTTAGCTTGCAGCTTGCGTCCTTATTTTTCCCTAGCTACAATTTGGGACATGGTTGCCCGCAGTGCCTTTACTCAACTAAACTATTCACCGTTGTTATTGGCGGGAACAGTTGCAGGAATGACTTTGGTTTATATAATTCCAATTGTGAGTTTAATTCTTGGCGGACTAACGGGTAATTGGTTACTGGTAACAACAGGTTTAGCAGCATGGCTTTTAATGTCGTTGGCTTACTTACCAACAATTCGCTTTTATCAGTGTTCTGCGTGGCTGACTGTGTGTTTGCCCGTCATTGCTCTTATGTACACACTGATGACTTTAGACTCAGCAGTGCGTCATTGGCAAGGGCGGGGTGGTGCTTGGAAAGGACGGGTTTATCAGGTGTAATTGACAGCTAGCACGTGCATGATAGATGTCCAACACTTTGGTTTGTAGAAAGAGCGAGCGATCGCTCAGGCGTTGAATTATTTTCAAACTCGTGCTTGTGTTTCCACTTTCACAGTGGGTTTTTACGCTTCTTTTCCCTTTTCAAAACGGTCAGGTAATTATCTGCGTAGCGAAAAGCTGATGCACGGTCGTAAGCAGCAATAGCTACAGCTTGCAAGAAAACATTTACGGGAACTTCAAATTCAGAGAATTTTTCCCATAAACTCAACAAATCCTCGTCTGTTGCGGGCGAAGTTCTATTTTCTGACCATTTTGAATAACTGGAAATATTTTCAGCGAATGCTTTGGACATTTAGCACCTCCCCAAAAGCATAGGACGCGAAGCCTGTAATAAAATTTAATTGCTGTTCGCGTGTTTGTAGGTTGTCTGGGAGTTCTGTAGCTGAGCATCCTATTTCGCCCAAAATCTTCAGGCAATAAGCACTTAGTTCCGCGTATGAAGCTTGTTCTAATTCTTGAGCAACCTGTTTAGCTTTTTCCAGATTAACTCGGATCACCGTCATTACAGGGCTTGTCATTCATGCACCCTCCTAAACTGGATGATTGCAGTTTTGATCGGGATCGCTAAATAATGTAACCGTATTTTTGCGGTATTTATTGAAGGCGGTAAACAACAGTGCTAGTGCATTTACGCAAAGACGTGTGAAGCGATCGTAAATGACGTTGGAAGGTTTTCTCTTTTTGGTTTGTTGTCGGTGAGAAGTAGCTAGTAGCTAGCTTAGCAATCGAGAGCTGCATTTTCCGTAAGTGGCTGTGTCAAAAATTACAGAAGCTAGGCTTCCAGTTTTTGCGTTTTCACAGCCACTAGTTCCGTAGTTTATCTTGTCACAAAAAGGAGGTTTGCAAGTTTCATCAAGCACAGCCACAAACGGATTGGCATTGAGTACAAGCTTCACCGCTTTGATGACCGTTAGCACAAGCTTCGCAGCAGTAAGGTTTGCCGTTCTTGATGATAGCATCTTCAATGGAAATTACACACAGACAACTTCCACAGGCGCATTTAACTTGAGTTACTTTCGACATAGCTTTAGCCTCCGTTTTTTCGGGGAAGAGTTTTTACTAAGCGGTAGGTTAGCAACAGCTACCTTGGCGTGACTTAGCAGGCGAACGCTCGGTATTTAGCGAGCATGTAATGATGATAGAGCTTTTTGGAATATTAACGCTTGCTCCAACTAAAAATTAACAAATTTCTGGCTGTAATTAATTGAAATTGCAAGAAATAATTCGCTAATGAGGGTAACAAAACAGGGTACAATGCCGAAACTAAATGTCAATGTAGATGTCAAGGAGTACTCCTGTGCATAGCGGAAGAATGCAAATGTTGATGGATAGAACTGCGATCGCCCTTTCTATTGCTTGTGCAATCCATTGTCTGTTATTACCAGTTATAGTTGTTATGCTTCCTGCCATTGCGACAACTTCTGTTGGTAGCGAAAGCTTTCACCGTTTGCTGCTATGGTTTGTCTTTCCGATTAGTGTATTGGCTGTGGGACAAGGTTGTCGTCGCCATAAAGATCGAACAGTTATTACCTTTGTCTTTTTGGGGTTGGGATTGCTGTTGGGAACTGCAATTTTTGGTCATGAATTTCTCAACGAAGAAGGCGAGCGTTTGGCTACAGTGTTAGGAGCAACGTTGTTGGCGTTTGGACATGTTTGTAACTACAGGCTGTGCCGTAAAAATAAATGCAAATTTTAAAAAAACAATGCAACTTTTGCATTTCTCCTGGTGCGGAAAAAGATATTCTGACAAATTCTTTGCTGTCACCGAATTTGGCGGACTGACAAAAGTTTGAGGCGATCGCAAATATTTATGGTATTTCCGATAATGAGGAAATTCCAAATCAGCAATCCTGGAAATATCTAGCAAGTTTTCTCTACAGGTTGTTGTTAAAAAGACTGTCATTAAAACGGCCATTACTTGCAGCATGGCAGGTAGGATTCGTATTGCCAAAAAATAGAGGATAAATACTCCACAAATCAGCGAAACGACTACAATCCTACCTGATTTTTGGTCGGTTGCGTGCAACCAACCTCCTGGAGACTACCAGCAGTTTGTCACCAGCAGCACGACTGTTAGCAACAAGGTATTGACCGTGCGATTTTCGTTTCTATGGGGTAAAAATTTGTATTTAGTGATACTAACAGGTAAAAATCAGCAAGGTGTGCGCAACTCTAGTAGTGTTGGTACGTCTAGAGACGAATAAGGTTTAGTTTTCTCACCCTGACACATAATTTCAGAAATTTGTTAGAAACTTCTGTCTAAATTCTGTTGTCTTCTATGAAGCGCAAAGTCGATTATCAAAGTATAGAAATTATGCCATTGCTCAATCAGGGTTGGCGGTCAATTAAGCGTTGTTTGCCTGTTTTTTTTGCGATCTCGTTTGCTGCGGTCGTGCTGCTGGAAAACCTTTTGTTTCCTGCAACTGCTCAAATACCTCAGTTTACCTCCCAGGAAATTCGCGGAGTTTGGCTAACAAATAATGATTTTGATATTCTCAGGGACCGGACAAAATTAAAAGAGGCGATCGCTCAACTGCAGCGGTTGAACTTTAATACAATTTATCCTGTGGTTTGGAACGATGGCTATACAAAATATCCTAGTGCAGTGGCCCGACAAGTGGGTATTCCTTTTTTCTTCAAAGGTGCACAAGGACAAGATGTAATTGCAGATATTGTTGCTGTTAGCCACAGTCAAGGACTGCTGGTGATACCTTGGTTTGAATTTGGTTTTATGGTTCCTTTAACTTCAGAACTTGCATCCAACCGTCCACATTGGCTAACACAAAAAAATGATGGAACCAAAACCTCAATCAGCGCTGCGGGTGAGGTGGCGTGGCTAAATCCCTTCCACCCAGAAGTGCAAAAGTTTATAAAAGACCTTGTGGTAGAAATGGTTGCTCGCTATGACGTCGATGGAGTTCAATTTGACGATAACATGAGCTTGCCAGTTGATTTTGGCTATGACAAGTATACAATCAAGCTTTATGTTCAAGAAACAGGGAATCCTCCCCCTTCTAATCCTCAAGCTCAAGCATGGATGCGATGGCGAGCAGATAAAATCACAGCATTTATGATCGATCTCTACCAAGCTGTGAAAGCCACAAAACCCAACGCCATTTTTTCCATCTCTCCTAATTACTACGACTTTGCTTACAAATTCCAACTGCAAGACTGGCTTAACTGGGTGCGAATGGGAATTGTAGACGAACTTGTCATGCAGGTTTACCGTGACGATTTACAAAGTTTTTATAGTAAAATCACGCGCCCGGAAATTGTAGAAACACAAAAATTAATACCCACGGCAGTAGGTATTATGGCAGGTTTGAGAAACCGTCCGGTCTCCATGCAACAAATTCAGTCTCAAGTCAGAGCTGCTCAACAGCGCGGTTTGGGTGTAACTTTTTTCTACTACGAAACTCTTTGGGAATACGCATCAGAACCAGCTACACAACGACAGAAGGGATTTTTGTCACTTTTTCCTAACCCAGCACGGCGCGATCGCTCACAAATTACAGTCCTCAAGCCAAATTTTAACTCGGCTGTTCTCCCTTTGTACACAACAGGTACCATAGGTCAACGAGCTCGCGGCTATTTTTTGGAGGTAGCAGTAGCGGGAGGTCAACCCACACGAGTATTATTGGACACAGGCTCTGCCGGATTGAGAATTCCCAAGGAGTTTTTGGGAAAAATTCCTGTGCGCAGAACAGGTAAAATCGTCAAGGAAGTATTAAATGATGGCACTATTTTGCAGGGAGAATTAATTTACGCTCATGTGCGGATTGGCCCTATTCCCACCGAGGAACCTATCCCCGTGCATCTTGTTACCACTCGTCAATGTATATCCCAAAAACCTAACTGCTCTGCAAAAAGCGGCACGCCGTTTTCGGGTATTATCGGTGTTAACTATTCTGAACAGACACTTCCCTACAATCCGTTAAGAAAACTACCAGGAAATTTCAATAATGGATTTATCGTAATAGGTAACGGCGGTAGCGATAGCAATGGAAGGTTGACTGTTGGTTTGACAGCTAGAAATCAAGAAGGTTTCAAAATGGCTAGTTGGAGTCAGCAACCTGTAATTAGTGGTATACCCGGCAAAAGGTGGGATTTAGGACTCAAGAAAGTTTGTTTAACAGTTGCAGGGAGTTCGATGAAAAATAGCTGTAATAGCAAAATGGTCTTTGATACAGGGTCGACTAGTGGTTTGATTGAATTGAAGTCTCCCTCATTGGCAGGTAAATTAAAACCAGGAAGGTTACGCCCAGAAAATACCGTCCAAGTATCAATGAATAATGTCTTCGACTACACTGTTGTACCAGGAAACCGAGACGGTTTTGATGTGTGGAACATGAATATATCTCCTCGTCTGGAACATGCAGCGGTTATAAATAGCGGTATTGCATTTTTTGATCAATACGATGTGTTGTTCGACCCCATTAACGGAAAACAGGGTTTTCGCGATCGCTCCGACGCACAACCAATTTTTGAGAAGTTGTAAACTTCCTAACCCAGCTCGGGTATAAACATGCAATTGCACTTTCTGGTCAAACCGATTTCAAGCTCACAGAAAGTGCGATCGCCACAATTTAAAAATAATCAACAGCTACTAGTAAACGACTTCTCACTGCAGTCAGTAATGAGCGATTCATCACTAGTTAGTAGTGAGCGATTTATCGCTAGTTAGTAGTGAGCGATTTATCGCTAGTCAGTAATGAGCGATTCATCACTTTCAAGGAGGTTTCAAGGGCCTAAAAGCTCAGACTGCGAATAAGGGTTAGTAGTGAGCGATTCATCGCTTTCAAGCGGGAATCTTCGATACGCAATCGGGTTCCCTCGAGTTGGTAGTGAGCGATTCATCGCTTTCAAGGACTATGAGTCTTTTCAAGAAAGCATTTATTACGCTCTTAGCACCAAAGAAGGTTACCCACGCTTGAAAGCGGGAGATTTTGTAAATTTTGCACACTTGGGATTTGTCTCCTGCCTTCTAACTTGATAACTTGAAACTAAGGAATATTTAGAAAACCATTTTGAAGCAAGTAAGCAGAGTATTTCATGAACAATTCGTTGTTCATTAGTGGACAGACAATACCGCTACCCGCAAGTGCTTTTAGGGTAGCTTCACAACTAATTATTGGTCTTCTACTTTGCAGGTACAAATCAGGAATAGTAATTTGTTCCTCTGACCAACGCTCTAGTAAAAAAGGTCGTAAGGTGTACAAAGGATTTTCAGTACAAGAGATTTGGTTTAATTTTATTTGCCATTCTTGATAGGGAATGACCTCAATAGCAAAACCCAGGGAGTTCATCCATGCAAGTAAATTAGTCAAAGGGACAGGTTCGGGATGTTGTAAATGAAAAGCCTTACCGAGAGATTCTTTCTTTTTGGAAAGATAAACAATTGCTTTACTGACATAATCTACGGGAGATGCATCCAACATATAATCTACATTTGGGAAGCATCCCATTTGTATGCAGCCTTTAATTACCAAATTGATGAAATCATCAGTATTGCAGACACCTGTTTTGCTATCTCCTGCAATTAGGGGTGGTCTGTGAATCGTGACAGGAAGTCCGCGATCGCTAGCAATTTTCACTAATTTTTCCGCTACCCATTTTGTTTGGGAGTAACCGAGAAAAATGCCTTGCCAATGTTCAAAATTGTCGTCTTCTTTGACAACTTTGCCAGCATAAAAAGGTGATTCAAAAATTGCGACGCTAGAAACGTAGTGTACAGGCTTAACTTTCCACAAACACGCCAACCGCAAAACTTCTTGCGTTCCCAAAACATTAGGAGCTTTCATTGCTGCATACGGATAAACATAATTCAGTACAGCAGCGCTATGATAAATGCTATCAATATTCATGGCTAGCATTTCAAAACCTTGGCGGCTAATTCCCAGCAAAGGCTTTGATAAATCTCCCAAAATAGGAATAATTCTAGAACTATATTCTTGATTCCAAAGACCGTAACTTTGAAGATTACGCTTCAATTTTTGCTGACCTTCTTGAGAGTTAGCAGCGCGTACCAAGCAGTAGATATCTGCATGAGTTTGCTGTAGTAGTTCGTGGATGAGAAAAGCTCCTAAAAATCCTGTACCACCTGTCAAGAAAACATTTTCTGGTTGGTCTGTAAAGTGAAAAAATGTGGATGCGGGACGAATATCAGGATCGAGAACAGCTTCAGCGCTTAGATCTAAAACCGTGGGAGCATCTTGGATAGCTGCTAATTTTGATTCTTCTGATTCTTCACCCAAGCGTTGAGAAAGGGTGGCAACTGTGGGATAATGCCACAATAATGTGGGAGACACTTTAAATCCCAGTATTTTTTCTAAGTTGCTAACAATAAGCATTGCCTGAGTAGAATCTATACCATAACTATCCAATGGTTGTTCGACATCAATTTCCTCTGGTTCAACGTGTAATGCTTCTGCTAGTCGAGATACCAACCAAGCTTGAATTTCCGCAGCTGTCAAAACTTTTTTTGAGACCATCATATTTACACTTCCAAAGTAGAACGGACTGGGCGATATTGACTGTAGTAATCGGAAATTTGCATGCCTTGAATTTTCAGACTTTGAATGCGATATAAAAATGCGGCTCCTATCATAATGTGATTAGCCACATCCACAACTCGGCGATTATTTGGTTCCGACAGGTAGGAATCTTTTACCCAATTATTAAAACTACCCATTGCCGGGCCGCACCAAATTTGATAATCAACTTCTCTACCTTTTTCTCCAGAAGTTGACCATCGGGAAGATAATCCTAAATACCAGCGAAAAATCAAAGCCATTTTTAATTTAGGATTCTGCAAAGCTTTCTCTAATTTGTCTGGATTTTTTTGAGATAAATAAGCAACAGTTTCTTCCCAAACCTGAGCTAAAGTTTTGCGAAAAATTTGTTTTTCTAACTTCTCTTTTTCCGGAGCGGGAATTTCTTCAATTGCATTATAACTTCTATATATTTCATATAATTTCTGCGCGCGTAGAGGAAACATAGTACCGCGTTTAAGAACTTGTAGCTTTACTCCCATTTCAAACATATCTGCTGCTGGTGCCATCATGACATCAGCCATGTCTGCTTGTGCTAATAATTGTTTTGTATGTTGACAGCAACCAGCTTCAACACAGGATTGATTGATAGAGCTAGTGACAATATAAGCAGCACCCATCATAAAGGCTGCTAAAGCAGATTGGGGAGTGGAAATTCCACCAGCTACTCCAACTCTAATAGGTTGTTCATAACAGTATTGAGCTTGAATTTCATCTTTTAAAGCCATAATTGCAGGTAACAAACAAACAAGCGGGCGATTATCTGTATGACCGCCAGAATCTGCTTCAACGGTAATATCATCTGCTAGAGGAATTTTAGTTGCTAAATTTGCTTGAAACTCACTAATTAAACCTTGGTAAACTAACTCCTGCAGTATTTTTTTGGGTGCTGGTTGCATAAATTTAGTTGCCACTTCTCGCCGCGAAACTTTAGCAATAACTTTATTTTTAATTTCGATTTTGTTAGCAGAATTAACACCCAATCCCGCAGCGCGATAGTAAACAATACTGGGAGTTAAATCTAAAAAAGCAGAAGCTTCTATTGTTCTTACTCTATATTTAAGGTATAAATCTACAGCATAACGCTCAATAGCAGGTTCGTTGGGACTGTGAATTAAATTAAAAGCATAAGGACCTTGAGGTAAAGCTGCTTGAATACGGTTGATAGCTGCTTCCAGACGATTTGGAGTTAAACCACCCGCACCAAAACAACTTAAAATTCTTTCTTTTCCTAGAGCAATCACCATTTCTTCGGAAGCGATCGCACCGGCCATAGCACCGGTAGCATAAGCATATTTGACATTATGAAAAGAAAGAAAATTCGGGTCTCCTAATCGTTGCAAACTAATAGGTGGGACAGCTATCAATAGTTCAGCTTGTTCTGTTTTGCCATTGTCAGCAGCTGATAAGTAACCATCATGACTAACACCAATTTTGCCGTCAACTCTCACAATGTAACAAGGCTTATCTATTGCTAACAGTTTATCTTTAATGTTATTTAAGTCAAAACTTACGCAGTCTAAAGAACCTTTCCAGACTTGATGGAAATTGCAGGGGGGCCAAAAAAAGCAAGACCATTATCCTGTTTATTTAGTACTGTAGTCATGGAAGTTATCTCTCGATGGGATAATTAATTTCCTAAGCAGCAGACAACCAAGAGTTCCAAGAAAAGAAAAAAGCAAGATAGGTAATGAATAACGCAATTGCTTTTGTTGCGTGTCGTTTTGCTCTTTGCTTTTTGTGTAAGTGTGCAGTTTTTATGAGTATTTGGGGTAAGTTATGAGCTGCCAAATACTCATTAATTTTTCTGCTTTCTCAAATCTTTACTCCTCGAGCAAATTATTAGCACACATAATCTGTAATTTAATTAATTCGCTCATTTGCTGACTAAATTCTTGACGGTATTTTAAGAATTCTGCATGAGTTTTATGAACCTTTAAATGATTAGCATTAAACTTTCGAAATTGTACTTCTTTTTTTGCCTCTAAGCTGTTATCCATGATATTTTGCGTTGATATTTCCTGTGGCTGAGTTTGGGGAGAAGGGATGGTTTTTTCATGACTATCTCGGTCAAAGATTTGGCTTTGAGAATTTGCAGCTATGTTTTGGAAGAGTTTTTTATTTTCTTCAGTCAGAATTTTGTCAGTAAAACTTTCACCACCCAAGGTCACTTTTCTCAAGGTAGGTTTTTTAACGATTTCTGCTACTTGAGGGTACAGTGGCGATAAATCCACAGGAACTTGATGACTGACAAGTTTTGCTAGTGCTTTGACAATACCGCTATGGTCATCTAAACCTCTTCTGTTGAGAGATACAGTTACATGTTCTTTGTTGTTGAGGATTTTATCAATCCATCGCGAACAAACATTACCAGCACCAGTTTCAATAAATATTCTGGCTCCATCTTCGTAAACTCGGTTGACCAAGCGGGGGAAGTCAAGAAGTTGGGACAAACCTTTGGCGATGCTGTGGGCGATCGCTTGACTTTCCAATTTTACCGGACCGTATTCAGCGGCGGTATAAAGCACAACGTCCGGTAAGTTTTTGCGGACAGGTAAGGTGTTAATTTTGGCTATCTCTGCGTACTCAGAAGCCATGGCTTGACAGTGAATTACATGGTCAAAGGGAGCGCGAAAGGCGTTGCAACCTAAAATTTGAATGATTCTTTCACAAGCTGCTGGTTCACCGGCGATGACAACTTCTTCGGGCGTGTCGATTTGAGTTAAAAAGACGCGTGGTTCGTGTTGCAAGTATTCTCTTAATTGAGATGGAGTAGTCATGAGTACGTAGTTAGCCCAGAAATCGTTATGAGGCAAATACTGAGATGATGGTATTTTCCAGTACTCGCGCACTGCCTTTTTAGGGCCGGATAAGCGATCGCTAAATAGTGGTGAGGCGTGTAAAGCAATAATTCCCTGGGTAAAGTCGTCCCAGACTCCAGTTGCAGCCATCATGCTAGTTTCGCCCAAACTGTAACCGAAAACCATTTTTGGCTGCAGTTGAAATTCATCTCGCATAATTTGCGTGATGAATCTGGTAAACAACATGTCAACGTCGAAGATGGCTAAAGGATTGTCTAAAAATTGCTGTTCCAGGATTTCTAGCTGTCGGGATGAAAGTTTGTTCAAGCTTCTGGGAAATACAATGCGGGAAATATCAGCAACCAAATCTTGCAGTTGTTTGACAGCAATATCATCCAGAATGTTTGGAAACAAACGGAAGAGATTGCGCGCTATACCTAGATAGGAATTAACTGCTGCTGGATAAACGTAGGCAACTTCTCCTTTTTTACCTAGTGGTTTGGCTGTAAAGTAACTACCTAGCGGTGTTTGCCATTCTTCTTTGCTGTCAAAGGCCTTGTTTATACCTTTACGAGCAGCTTCGATTTCTTTGAGCAATTCTTTTTGGTTGTGTGCCAAAATTGCTAGGACGTAATTGGGTGCACAACAAAGTTTAAAGTTTGTAAAAGCTAAATTCGCTGCGTTGGAGAGGGAAGTACCGTTGTGAATGGAATTTTCCAGGGCGTCAATTTGAGCTAAAAGCACAGCGCGATCGGGTGCGGCAATGGGAAATAAGTAAAAGGGAGTTTGCTGCAAAAATCTACTGTGGCGCTGTTTTTGCTCGGGTTCTTCTGATAAAATCGCGTGGGCGCAGGTACCATCGGTGCTTATGCTGTTGATAGCAGCGATTCTTTTTAAAGCTTGCTTGTCTAAAAACCAAGGTCTAGATTCGGGGGCAACGTAAAAAGGACTACCTTGCCATAGTTGTTTGTACTTGACTTCAGACCATTGCGGTACTCCTGGAATATATCTGTAATAAAGACACAAAGCTGTTTTGATCAAACTGGCAATTCCCGATGCCACAAAGCTGTGACCGATGTTTGCTTTGACACTACCAATGGCACAGTTCAAATCATTGCCACTACCAGAATAAGCTTGTAGCAAACCTTTGATTTCTGCTTCGTCTTCTTTGTCAACGCCACTGCCGTATACTTCAAGATAGTTAACTTCTTTATGTTTGACACCCGCCAAATATAAAGCTTGCTGACAAACTTGAGTTACAGCTTTGACGGTATCTGATTGTTGTGCAAAACTGATGGCATCAACCACTGCATAAATGCGATCGCCTGCTGTTTTCGCAGTTTCGTGCAGCTTCAATACCACTGCACCTGCTCCTTCTCCAACCGTCCAACCGTTTGTTCTTTGGTCGTAGGAAAGGGTATGCGTACCTGTATTGATTGCAGCTAGCTGGTTTTGCAACAAAACGTTTTCTAAAGTTCCAGCCAAATCTACAGCACCGATAAGTACTGCATCTGCTTCTTTTGCAGCAAGTAGATGCTGCGCTACTTCCAAAACTTTAAAGGTGGAATTCTCCCCAGCAGTAACGGTAAATACAGGAGCGGTAAAGTCCCACAGGGAAGAAATGCGACTTGCGGTGATATTGGCAATGTAACTGACATATTCACTACTTTCGACTGGATGGTGAATGCTGTCTTTAAGGATTGTTTCTAATTGGCTAACTTTGTCAGGTGGAAGAGAAATTTCTCCTGCAATTAAGCCTTCTTTGAGTTGCCAGGAGAGATTCCATCTTTGCTGCAACTGATGCACGGAAAATTGTGTTTCTGTGGCGATGACAACTGCTACATTTGCACCTTCTTTAATACCTGCATCTTTTAAAGCTCGTTCAGCAACTTTTAACATTAACAGTTGTTGCTGATTGAGCTTTTCTAGTTCATTGGGAGGAATTTTGCTAGAGATGGTGTCAATTTCAAAATCTGTGATGTACGCTCCCTGGGGCGCTTTTCCGTCTGGTAAACCGTATTTTTTCAGTAATTCTTGTTGCTTTTCTACGCCGTGCCATCTTCGCGGCGGTAAGGGGATAAAATGTTGCGTACCTTCGTAAATACTGCGTTCAAAGGCATCTAAACCGTCGCAAGCACCAAAAAAGGCGTCCATACCAACAATGGCAAGTTTGGGAAGACGCAAAGGTTCGTTCGATATGGCTGGTTCTGTTGCATCAGCTTGCTCTAATATCATGTGAGCGTTAGTTCCGCCCAAACCAAAGGCACTAATAGCTGCTCGTTTTACAGTTGTATTGTCAGGCCAGGTTGTTGTACTGGTAACAATGCGCTCTTGAGAAACAACATTATCTTTACTTCCAATCGGTTCTGTGATATTAATTGTCGCCGGAATAATTCCTTTGCACATGCTCATCAGTACTTTAAGTAGGCTAACGCTACCAGCGGCGGTCAGTAAATGACCGACATTTGATTTCACAGAACCCAGCAAAGGTCTGGCTTGGTACTTGCCAAAGAAAGCTTCTATAGATTGAAATTCTGTAGCATCTCCTAACAAGGTACCAGTAGCGTGACACTCCAGGTAATCAATATCTTTAGGATTAATTCCAGCTTCTTGATAGGCACGCTCAAAGGCAAGAATTTGTCCTTTAGAATTAGGACTGAGTAAATGCTTTCCCCGACCATCATTAGAAAGACCGTTACCGCAGATGGTGGCGTAAATGCGATCGCCTTCTCGAACTGCATCGCTGTATCGTTTCAATACCACCATCCCCACACCTTCTGCTGTTAGCATTCCCCGGGAGGTCCTATCTAAGGGACGACTAATTTCGTCTTCGGGATACGCTTGAATACCAGAAAACAGCATTCGCAAAAACAGCGGATCTGCACAGCTAATTCCTCCTGCTAACATCAAATCCGCTTTGTGCGTCCACAAATAGTGGGATGCTAACCTCACAGCATATTGTGGCGACGAACAAGCAGCATCAATACAAAAATGAATATTTGATAGAGAAAAAGCCTGAGCGATAATAGCTGCTGGCAAACCCGATATCATTGCATTGTAGAGTGAAACTTCCCCCCTTGAAGCCAAACTAGCAAGAGCAAATTCTTCTTGCTGCAATAGTTCTTTAACAGCAGTTGCTAAAACTTGCTGATAAATCGGTGCAAATAATTGATTGGAAGACTTGGTAGGAAGGGAGAGATTACCCAATATAACTCCGCATCTAGAGAGAACAGCTTCTTTGTGCAAATAACCGCTGTGCTCTAATGCTTGTTTGGCAACGTACAATGACCATTGAAAGGTTTTATCTAGTGATTCTAGAAATTTCGGTGGTAACTTATATCCCGTAGAGTCAAATTTAAAATCACGGATAAATCCTCCCTTTAAACAATAAACCTTATCTGGTTTACCTTTAGCTGGGTCGAAAAATATGTGCGGATCGACTCCAATTTCTTCGACAGTTAAAGATGATATGGAATTTTTTTGTTGAATGAGATTTTGCCAGAATTCTTCAGGATTTTTAGCATCAGGAAACAAACATCCAAATCCAATAATGGCAATTTTTTCCATGGTTTTTTGGCAAATTTGATCGTTGTTTGTAAATTAAAAGCCAGAATAAGCAGTAAATATTTATCCACTAAATAAAACAACAGCTAACTTTTTGGTTGCAGAAATTTGGCTGGAAAAATAATTCCTCTACCTCCTAAAAGTTGCGAGTAAATTTTACCGTTTCGATCGTGAATAAAGAAATCAGCAATAACACTGGTTTGTGTTTTACTCCTGACTTCACAAGATACGTAAAATGGCTGGTTATATGGCGTTTTGGCAAATTGTTCGTATTTTTCTTGTTGTCCTGGCAAGCAAATTTCCTCGTGGTAATGATACAACCAAATCCATAAAGGATGAGTGCTCAGGTCAGTTGTAAAAGGATTAACCCAATACGCTGGAAATTGACCCTGCTGTTCTTTGTCGATTTCTTGCCAAAGACATTCAGCAGTAATTTTGTCGGGACTAATATTTATGATTTTTTGAATTTGTTGAAAAGCAGGTCCGTGAAATAACGCAGCTGCTCCTGTTTGATAAAAATCTTTACCAGTGGTAGTGATAATATTATCTTCTGTCAGGTTCAGTTTTTCATAGATAGGAGCGGGAGGAATATCGCGCAAAAGTTGGATTTGAGTGCTGAAATGATATACAGTTTTTCCTTGTGGAGTTTGACTCCAAATTTTACATGAGAAATTTACCTCATGATTATCAAGATTTTTAGATGTTTCTTGTAGGTCAAGAATATATTCTTCAGCTAAAGTTTCGTTGAAGGTGATTCCCTTAAATACTCGAAAATCTGTACTGCTAAAAGCTTTATATCCTGGATAAAGTTTCTCGCAAACATCTGACATCCACGAAACTGCACAAGTAGCAGGTAAAACTGGATGGCCAGCAATAATATGGTCTTTTAAAAAAGGATTTTCCTCTAGGGTCAATTTCCGACGAATGCGATAGCTGCGCAGTTGTGGATCTAAAACTACAGCAGGAGGAACTATGGGACTACCAATGACAACTTGGGTTGTGTCGTGATGAACGGGAAGCAGTTCGTTGACTAACATTTGGGTTCCAGCTTCTACGGGAATAATTTCAATACCTCGTCGAGCAAATTCCTTCTTCAATTCTGGTGTGACCATTCCGCTGTCCCAACCACCCCAATTAATAGCAACTACATGACACTGAGGATATTTTTGCTTAAATAAATGGGCTGATTTGTTGAGAATTTCGTTAGCAATTGCGTAATCAGATTGTCCGATATTACCATAAAAGCCTGCTATGGAAGAAAATAAAACTAAATACTTAAGTTTGTTTGGTTCTACGCATGCTAAAAGGTTTTCTAAACCCTGTACTTTGGCAGTGTATACCTTTTCAAAATCCTGTTCTGTTTTCTTTTCAATTAATTTATCAGCCAAATTCCCGGCGCCATGAATAATGCCTGTGATTTCTCCTATTTCAGCAGCTGTGTTAGTGATTTTTTGATATAAAGTTTGAGTGTCTGTGACATCGACACTAATATACTTTGCTTTACCTCCAGCTTGTTGAATCGCTGCTAAGGTTTGCTTAATTTCTCGATGGGCAGAAATTTGATTAAATATTTTTTGTACGCTCATGGGTGTGGGCTTTTCTCCTTTGGCAAGAAGATATTCCATGATGCGTTTTTTTAACGTCGGTTCGTCAAAACAATTTTGTGCAAATTCTGGTTCTGTTTCTAGAAGTTCTGAGCGGCCAAGCAAGATGAATTGACAGCGATAATGCTGTGCTAGTTCGATCGCGCATTTAGCTGTGATGCCTTTAGCTCCACCGCTGACTAGGAACACTGAGGAAGGAAGAATTTGATTGGCTGCGGTCATAGTTTTTCTGTTTGCAAATGTTAGGGATAGAAGATAGAACAAATGTGGGGAAAGGATTTACTCACATTAAACCAATATATCTGGGTCGTTCTGTGGTCAGAAATACCAGTATTAAACGTGCTGGTGGGGTTCTGCAGGTTAGGATGCAAATACAGAGAAAAAGAGGGAGATTTTTCTAGTAGGAGTTTATAAAGATTTGCTATTTTGAAAAAACTTGCAGCTGGGATTTTTAAGTTTTATGGTTGATAAATATTGATAGAATCATTGTGTTTGCGGACAGGAAACTTGGAATTGGAAGTTTGCATGGCAAGAATTGCGATCGCGAACAATCCTGCTAGAATAGTTGCTATCACTGGAATTGGTATAAAAATATCAGTTTCGGAGTTAGAATTCAAAAGTTTAATATCATGAGGTTCTAAGAGTTTAATATCGCCAAGGTCTCTTGGTTGTGGTGAAATTTTCATAGAAGAGTAGTAGGTTTTGTATCCACTGGCTTCTACTGTTAACTTTCCGTGAATGCTTTCATTGCTATGAAAGTTAAATTTCAATTGAAAAATTCCTTCTATATCTGTGTAGGAAATAATTGCATTACCTGGATAAACGAATTTAACTTTTGCCCCTAAAATCGGAGCTTGTTTTTTGTTATCAACTACACGTCCTGTATAGGTAATTTCTTTAGAAGCCGGCATATTTGTAGGTCTAAAAATAGATGGAGGGTAATGGAGAGACAAAGATGAATTGATTTTGCTTTGTCTTTCCAGGTGTCTTTGTCTTCTTTGACGTTTTGTTATGGCTCGGGAACGCTGACGAGAGTTACTCTTTTTTGAAAAGAGTATGCTACTTCGGTGAGATAGCGATTGGGATCGTGAAGTTCAGCAACAATGTGATTGGCTGAGGATTCAGCATCAATTTCAGGACTGATATCTATGGCCCGACAAAATACTTTTGGCCATTCCCAAATTAGGGTTTTAGTTAATCCAAACAAACCTGCACCGATCGCTCCGTAGTTAACTTTGTGTTCTAGTCCAAAAGCTCCATCCAGACGTACGACGGTACAAAAACAGCTGCGTCCGAGATCGCTTGCTTCAGTAAGAGATTTTTTGAGATGTTTGGCCATGAAAAAGACTTGCTTGAGTATAACTTTTTCCTCTGGGAAGTAAGCTACTTTCGTATTATCGCTAGACTGGAAAATGGGATGGATGTGAATAAAAGCTGCTACCTTTCCGTAGTTAGTGGCGATCGCTGCTAGTTGTTGTTGCAGATGTTCCTCGGTGGTGTCTTGCAAGATAACGCGATTGACGTTTGCAGGTAAGGGTGATTTTTCGGGAACCACAGCAGGAGGAAAATTTAAAACTACTACTTTCCATCCTCGTTTGCTTAGTAACTCAGCTACTAGTGAAGTAGTGAGGGAACCATCATCAGTAATTAAGACAATGTGTCCCTCTGGTAAACTAAATTCCCAAAAATCCGGTAAAGGTAAAATTTGCAGTTGAACTGGGCGGCGTTGGATATTGTGCTTTAAGTTATTTGGTTTGTGACTAAATTCCGGTTGGTACTTTTTTTTCGAACCCAGCGGCGAGGTGCTGGAGGTATTCGACAATTTGACCGATGGTACGCAGTTGTGCTAGTTCTTCGAGGTTACTCGGTTTGGGTAAATCAGGGTATTTCTCTTGCAAAGCGCCCATAATTTCTACGCGTTTGATAGAGTCAATACCCAAATCTGCTTCCATGTCCATGTCCAGTTCCAGCATTTCTACCGGGTAACCTGTTTTTTCGCTAGTGATAGCTAACAAATCGTCTGCGAGATGACTCAAATCAATATCATCTGTTTTGGAAACAGGTTGTTTGGTCGTGAATGCTACATTTTCTAGACCGATGGGGGTAAAATCGTTGCTAAACACAGCTCCACCACTAGCTTCGGGTGGGGGTGTGGAAACTGCTGGGGTAGCAACTAAAGATTGCAAGTATTGAACAATTTGACCGATGGTACGCAGTTGTGCTAGTTCTTCGAGGTTACTCGGTTTGGGTAAATCAGGGTATTTCTCTTGCAAAGCGCCCATAATTTCTACGCGTTTGATAGAGTCAATACCCAAGTCTGCTTCCATGTCCATGTCCAGTTCCAGCATTTCTACCGGGTAACCTGTTTTTTCGCTGGTGATAGTTAGCAAAGTTCGGTCTAAGTCAAAAAGAGCGATCGCTGGTGTTGGAGAAGCTGCTGGTTGAGGTGGCGTACTGACTGTGGGTGCTGAAAGCTTGTTTTCTGGAGTTTCGGTAACAACGGAAACGGAGAATTCTTGTTGTGCTATTTTTGTTCCATTTGCGGTCAGGGGTGCAACAGATTCTGGCTCCCTTTTTGGTGGTGTGGTTGGAACTTGGGTTGTGGAGTCTTCTACTTTAGCTGCTACAGGTGGTTTTTCTGGTGCGATCGGAACTTGGGTTGTGGAGTCTTCTACTTTGGCCGGTACGGGTGGAAGATGTTCTGGAGTTATCGGTAAGTTAGTGGGGGTAGATGTCACATCTGCAACCAGTTGGGCGTACTCTTGTTGAAGGATTTGCAAAAAGTTCTTAGTGTACTCTAGTTGGTTTTGAAGATACTGTTGGTGAACGTGTAAAGTTTCACTTTGTTGGGCGTGAAACTGCGTGATGCTGCGATCTAAGCTTTCAATGATTGTTGGTTTGAGCTTGAGCGCTTGTTGGGATTGCTCTGTTTTGGCAAATAAGGAATTGTGCTGCTGCATCAGTTGGAAAGAAGTTCTGAGGTATTCTAGTTGCTGGTTAAGGTATTGGGCGTGAACTTGTAAATTTTCGTTTTGATTTTGTTGGAATTGGGTGAGAGCATACTCTAAGCTTTCTAAAATTCTTTGGTAATTTACAAGTTTTTGTGGTATTTCATTCATTTTCGACCTGGGAGCTGGTTGAGAGGAACTGGGAGAGGGAAAAAGGGAAACAAAAGAAGCAGTAGGGGGTGAGGCCGCGTTTTGTTGATTTTCCCCGTCTGGGCGTTCGCGAGTCGCCGCGGTCTCGACAACAACGGGTTTTTTAGTATGTCCGTTATTTCCGTTTAGCTTGTTGTGTCCGTTACTCTCTAGTATTGTGGAGGAGGAAGTAGCTGCCAAAGTTGATGTCGCCGCAGACTGGGATGCAACGACGATTTTCTCAGATTCGCTTTTTTGGTGTGGTTTCACCTGATGACCATCCTGTAAAGCTTGCTCGAACTCCTTTTTGACTTTTTCTGATACGTAGTTAGAACCGTTTAATTTTACGCTTAACCCTTTATTTTTTTGAGGCTGGGGGATAACGGGCGGTTTTTGGTAAGGATCGAGGTTTTTCAAGGACATACCAGCAACGCGTAACTGTACAGCAGCTTCCCAAAGCGAACGAGCGCTGCTTTTTTGAGGACTGGGGTTAAGCGCGATCGCAAGATGGGGTCTCGCCCCCAGGATCTCGCGTACTAGGTTGGTAAGAATGTTTCTCGGTCCAAATTCTACAAAACAATAACCTCCGGCGGCATAAATATTTTCGATTTGCTGCTGGAACAGCACCGAGCTCGAAAGGTGGGTTTCCAGGATTTTTTGAATTTCTGCTGGTTTTTGCGGGTATTGTTTGCCCGTGACGTTGGTGTAAACTGGTATTTGCGGATTTTGAAAACGAACGTTGCTGATGGCGGTGTTGAAAGATTTCTGAGCAAAGCTAATAAGCGGTGTGTGGAATGCTGCTGAAACTGGTAATAAAACGGCGGTATATTCTCTTGCTTGCAAAGCTGCGCGTGCTTTCTCTATTTCTGCGGTCGGTCCTGCTAGTACTGCTTGTCGAGGGGAATTGAAATTAGCGATCGCTACTTGTGGAAAACTGGCGATCGCTGCCTTTATTTTTTCCAGTTCTTCTTTTACTGCCAGCATAGCTCCCGGATCGTAATTTTGGTTTTGGGGAGCTGCCATTGCTTGTCCCCTGGCTTTAACCAAGAAACAATAATCTGCATCGCTGAGCACTTGTGCGGCCCACAAAGCTGTAATTTCTCCAAAGCTGTGTCCAGCCACAAAATCTGCCTTAAATCCAGATTGTTGCAGTAATTTGTACATTGCTACGCTCAACATCCCGATGGCTGGTTGGGCGTATTCTGTGCGCTGCAATGCTGCTATTTGGGCATTCTTTTGGGCTTCTGCGAATACCGGACGGGGAAAAACTATCTCCGACAGGGGCTGGAGATTATCTTTGCACAACAAGCTATCCATGTAGCCGTAAAGTTGGCGCACTTCGGGAAAATTTATTGCTAATTCCCGACCCATATTTAAATACTGCGAGCCTTGTCCGGAAAATAAGGCGACTACTTTTCCAGTTAAATCCATGCCGCAAGCACGGTAGTAGATGCCTTGGGGATGTTCCCAGGATAAGGCAGAAGCTTTATTTTTCAGCAAGTCAATAGCAATTTGCAAAAGTTTACAAGCTTCAGCACGACTTTCGGCGACAAAACCAATTCTAGTGGCATTTTGAGGAATTTCTTTGTTTTTGCAAGCTTCTACCAGCTCTAAATAATGTTTGTCGCCTGCTTCTGACTGCAACTGAGTTAAAATTTCTTGACAACTACTCAGCAATTGTGTTGGAGTTGCAGCAAACAGCAGCACCTGAGCGGGAACGCTGTGCAAGCGGTAGGGACAGTTATGTTCGTAAGAGTATTCCTCTAGAACCACGTGGTAGTTTGTACCGCCAAAGCCAAAGGAACTGACGCCAGCACGTCTTGGAGGTTCTTCTTGAGAGCGAATCCAAGGCCTGGTTTCGGTATTCAAATAAAAGGCAGAATTTTCAATATTCAGTTTGGGATTGGGTTGGGTAACGTTAATTGTGGGCGGCAAAATCTTATGGTGCAGTGCTAAGGCAGTTTTGATAATACTAGCGGCGCCAGCAGCAGCTTTTGTATGTCCAATTTGGGATTTGACAGTTCCAAGGGCAATATATTGTTTTTTGGAATTGTTTTGTCCGAAAAATTCCTGCAAAGATGCGAATTCCGTGGGATCTCCAGCCATGGTACCGGTACCGTGGGCTTCAATTAAACCAACGGTTTCAGGGGTAATACCTGCATCGTCGTATGCACGGCGTAATGCTTGCACTTGTCCTTGTTGGCGGGGAGCATAAATGCTTTTGTAACGTCCGTCACTAGATGTACCGATACCTTTGATAACTGCATAGATGCAATCGTTGTCCCGCACTGCATCTTCTAAGCGTTTGAGAACGTACATGCCTATACCTTCACCCAACATCATGCCATCAGATTTGGCATCGAAGGGCCTGACTTTATCGCTAGGAGAAACGGCTGGCGTTTTGCTGAAACTGATATAAGCTGTAATGGAATTGTCCGTATCAACACCGCCTGTGAGCATCATGTCGCAGCGATGCTCTACTAATTCGCTAATTGCCATTTTCAAAGCAGCAAAGGAACTAGCACAAGCAGCATCAACCGTACAATTGATTCCACCTAAATTTAAGCGGTTAGCAATTCGTCCGGCAACTACGTTCGCCAGCATACCTGGAAAGGCGTTCTCATCCCATTTCACATAAGCGCTTTGGATTTTTTTGATAATTTTTTCAGTGTCTTCATCAGATAAACCGCTACTTTTAAGTACTTTTTTCCAAATCGGATATTGCAGGCGAGCAGAAAGCGGAACTCCCAGTTTCAATGCAGCTGAACCCAAGATAACTCCCACTGATTCGCGATTAAATTCGCGCCCTTCCCCATACCCCGCATCTTCCATCGCTTGTTTGGCAACAACTAAGCTTAAAAGTTGCGAAACATCTGTAACTTCTAATATATTTGGTGGTATTCCAAACTCCATGGGGTTAAAATCTATTTCAGGAATAAATCCACCTCTTTTGCAATAAGTTTTGTCTTCTGGAGTCCTCGGGTTGGGGTCGTAGTAATCTTCCACACTCCAATGGCTGGGTGGAATATCAGTAATACAATCAAGGCGATCGATAATGTTTTGCCAGTATTCTTGTGTGTTTCGAGCTTGGGGAAATAAGGAAGCTATGCCAATAATCGCAATCGGATTATGTTGCAATTTTCTGTTAATTTTTTCTACTTTCACTGCTTGATTTGACATTTGTTTCTTGACCTCAATAAACCTCACCACAGCCTTTTCACAATCGTTTATCTGTTCTTCCAACTGCGCTAAGGCAATATCAATTGAATGACCAGACATAAAAAGTTAGACTAATGTTTGGTACCGTGAAACAATAACTGCATTTTCTGTAGCGAAGTGATGCAGTAACTATCTATGCATGAAGGTTTAATATTTGTATGATATTTACCCCAGCAAATGTCACCCTAAAAAACGCTTGAGTTTATGTGTTTCACCATCAAGAAAATATTACAAAACCCCCGACTCCTGACATTCTGGCAACAGGTCAATCACATTGTTGTAACTGCTAAAATAATCATGCAGTGCTGTAGCTGCTTGACCTGTAAACTCAATCCATTCGTGATGGTGATGATTGGGTGGGACACTTTGCCACTGAAATAATGAAAAGTTGGGAGTAACTAAAAGAATAGAAACGCTTTTTTCTCCAGAGCCAGTTTGATTATCTAGCTTAACTGCGGCAATGTAACTGGTGTTAATGACAACGTTCTGGATCTTGATGAATGCCATAGCAGTTTCGAGTTTCAAGATAATATATTTTATGATTTTTGTCAATTTATATTTGACAAATTAGTTACACTCCGAACACCACTTGCCATCCTAGTTACCTCAGGACTTCGAAAAAAATTGCAAATAAATAATTAACAATGATATCAGGCAATTTTTAGTTGTCATTACTCAATTAACTATCTATTTTGTCGTCTCGGTTGTCAGAATGAGAATTAATACCAAACTAGCATAATTGGCAGCCAGAAGATTGTTCGTAGAAGGCAATTTTTAAAAATTTTGGTGTCCAGGTTGAACTAACTATAAAAACAGTAGCGTTTTCGACTTTTAATTAGTATCAATAATTCCGAAAAAGAGTTTTAAAAAACAGAATTTATGCTCGTTCAGAAAAATTTATTTTGTATGGAATAGCAAACACAGAAGTAATGACTGTTAAGAAATAATAGATTTTTGAGGCTGGGGTGAAAATTTGGCAATATACAAAGAGATGTTTTGCAGGTGAATACCAATACAACGGTACGAATGGTTGTTACCAACTTACCCAGCAACTGTGATAGAAATGGGGAAAAATTAATTTCCCCGTTTGTCATCTACTTTTTTTATGAAAACGACTGAAGATAATTGAGGAAATTGGTTTTTTGGGCTTGCTTTCCTGTCCATTTTTCCCAACGTGTAATTCCACGGCTAACGGATTGTGGATTTTCATCTCCTATAAAACAGGTACGTCGCATTTTTTCACACACGATAAGGATTTCTCCATCTCCCATAGAAGGTGCAATTACAAAATTATCTTGATGGCTGGTATATAAATTTATAAGGTAGTTGACTGTTTCCTCTACACCTTCGATATTGATTGGCATTTGGGGCTTTGGTCTGGGTTGGTGAGAAAATATGCCTACATACACGTTGCCAATTATTAATTCATATTGAAATGGCATGCGCACGCGGCTGCAAAATTCATAGATATTACCTTCGCGGCGGATTACCGCCACAACTTTTGCTGCATCAACTAGGTAATCATGATTCCAGGTTGGAGACCCACAGGCGATCGCTAAAGCTGCATTTGAGGGTAGCAATTGTCTAAATTCTTTGCTGGTAGTATCGCCACAATATACCAAATGCCGGCCGAGAATCAGTTCGTCACCTACTTGAATTTGAGGAAGAGCGATCGCTGTTTTCAAAATTGGTTTTTCTGTGGAAGCAGGAATTTTTTTTGTAGCTGATTTAGTTTCTTTTTGAGCCATAGCACTTTTGAAGGCTAAAAGTTGTAACTGTTTTTGCTTAGATCGTGCTTGTTCAGCTATTTTTGCTTGCTTTTCGACTTCTTGTTGCTCTCCCGCTATCTGAGCTAAACGCAGAGCCTTTTCTGCTTGTTCTGCTAAATTTCGTTCTTTACTTCCAGCTCTGGCTATCTCTAATTGCACAGTAGTACTTTTAGCTATCGGTGTTCCTTTAATCAGTTGCTTAATTTCAGGATGAATTCCTTTGGCAATTTGTAAACCCTGTTGCAAAGTTCGTTCCGAGTAACCAGTTTGTTTGGCTATTTCTCGAGTAGTCTTGGGAGGTGGTGCAACCGTTTCACCACCTTTGGTGGTATATTGGTTATCTCCTGGTTTCGCCCTCAGTCCCAACTTTTGTAGAATTTGCTCGCGTTCCAACCACAGCTCGTGGCGTTCCAGGGGTTCTAGCTCGTTGCGAATCAAATTTTCATCGATTTCCGCCAAACGAGCTTGCTCGGCATCTTCATAATTGATAACATTGCACTCTATTTCCTCCAAACCTAGCATCTGACACGCTGTCAAACGATGCAACCCAGCAATCAAGTTGTAATTTCCATCTACAGTGATTGGGTTCAACAGACCATTAGCCTGAATAGATTCTTTTAACTCCTTTACTTTTTCGCCGTTTAACGGACGGCGATTCACACCAATTTTAATTTTGTCGATAGCTATCCTAGGCATAATTACTGTTTTTCTCTGTCGTCAGTGAAAACACCAGAAAGACGATAAACCTAATATATTTCATCAGTATTGTCAAAAACGAAAATTTTTTGAAAACTCTGATGAGAATGTCTTATGACTAACGGCCAATTATTCTTGACTTAGCAGCTCTATGAAGTCAGCTACCAGTAAAAAGTTCCCAAACCCGGACGCGAGCGTCAAAACCCGTTCAGACACCTGCAGCAACTTTAAACCCGCAGGTACAGCTAAAAACACCTATCCTTGAAAAAGTAGCACGGACAATAAACAGATAAATTTGTGGACTAATTTTTTGTCCTGGAATTTCCTAACTTCTGCCTGCGCTCATATAATTTTCTCACATCCACACCCTTGACAATATAAACCTTTTTTGTCATACTGGAAAGCAAGTTTTTTGATGTTGTTACTATCGTCGCTTCGTTACTACCACATTCTTAAATAAGGAAATTTTCCAGTTAGTTTGAGATGGTTTTGTAACTTATTTTGCTTTGGATTTTGTCGGAGGAAATGAGAGATAATTTAGAATTGCCTTTGACGACATCTACTTTCTCATTTTTTGGAAACTAAAAGACGAAATAACGGCGATCGCGTGCCTACCACTACATAAATATATTGAGCAGGAAGTAAAAATTGAAAAAGGGGGTTTATTGAAACTGGATTGAGCGTCTTGGTGGTGACGGCAGTTTGCAGGTAAAGTCAAACCTTGATTACCAATCTTAATTACAAACTTGGAAAGTGACAAAATTTCCGAAAAAATTTGGCAATAAAAATGGCGCCATAAAGATAAATAGTTAATTGGTGACTAGTAATTAACAACCAACAACTCCGATGGAATTGGGATAAAATATGTCAGCAGACAAACAAAGTTCCTTATTTTTAAAACCTGCAGGACGCTGGTCAATTTTTTTAGCAGCTGTGGTGGCTTTAACTACAGGCTTTATATCTTTTTTGAGTTTGTTACTGTTTCGCTCTAACTTTCAAACTCAACCACAAAAACCTGCAAAAACTGCACCAGTAAGAGTTGCTGTTACCGCTTTAGGACGCATAGTACCTGAAGGTGAAGTGACTCAATTGTCTGCTCCTAGTTCTCTTAGTGGCGTGCGAGTAGAAAAACTGTTAGTAAAACAAGGTCAGCAGGTCAAGACAGGTCAAGTTATAGCTCTGCTTGAAGGATATGCTCGTTCTTTAGCAAATGTGCAACAAGCCTTAACGAACGTGGAAGTTGCTCGAGCCAAACTGGCGCAAGTGAAAGCTGGAGCGAAATTGGGAGACATCGAAGCTCAAAAAGCAACGATCGCCAACTTAGAATCGCAATTACAAGGAGAAATAGCCTCCCAACAAGCAGCGATCGCTAGCTTGCAAGCTCAATCAGACAATGCTCAAACAGAAAACAACCGATATCAGCAGCTGTACCGAGAAGGCGCTGTTTCCGCTTCCATTGCAGCCAGCAAAGCTCTACAATTCCAAACGGTACGACAACAGCTTCTTGAAGCCAAAGCGACTCTCAACCGCACGGTTACAACTTTGCAACAACAAATCAAACAAGCAAAAGCCAAACTGGAAAGTATCAAAGAAGTACGTCCCACAGATGTGCAACTTGCTCAAGCCGAACTCAAAAGCGCCATATCCGCTGTCAAACAAGCAAAAGCAGAACACGATCTAACCTACGTGAAAGCTCCTATATCTGGTAGAATTTTGAAGGTGCACGCCAAATCCGGAGAAGTAGTCAGCACAGCTGGAATCGTGGAAATTGGCAACACTTCTCAAATGTGCGCGATCGCGGAAGTTTATCAAACTGATATTCACAAAGTTCGTCTCGGTCAAAAAGCTATCGTTACCAGTACAGCCTTTTCCAAAAAATTGCCAGGAACCGTAAGCGAAATTGGTTTGCTGGTTGACAGACAGAGCATCTTAAGTATTAATCCAGGAGCAGATACCGATCGTAGAGTTATTCAAGTGAAAATTCGCCTCGACAACCCAGCGGATAGTCAATTGGTCGCTGGTTTAACTAACTTGCAAGTGGATGTCGCCATTCAAATTTGACCACCGCAAGCATTGTTAAATTACTCGCATCAGATCGCAGAAGTTCCAATCATGGTGTTTGCAACTCCCGTAGCTTGGCTGCAACTTGTCAGAAACAAAATTCGTTCTCTAGTAGCTACAGCCGGCATTGGTTTTATTGTAATTTTAATGTTTATGCAACTTGGGTTTCAAGATGCTCTTTACTCCAGTGCTACCCAAGTACACCGCAATCTGCGAGGAGATTTAATTTTAGTTAGCTCTCAATATAAATCTTTAACAGCTATTCAAAGCTTCTTTCGCTCTCGATTGTATCAAGCTTTAGGATTTAATGGAGTGGAGGCTGTTAGCCCAATTTACTTAGGATTTGCTAAATTCAAAAATCCCGAAAATGGCGAAAAATATTCCATATATGTAATTGGTTTTGAACCGGGAAAACCTGTGATGAATATGCCAGAAGTAGAGAAAAATATAGATAAAATTAAAATTCCTGACGTCGTGCTTTTTGACCGCAACTCTCGACCAGAATTCGGACCTGTTGCTCAGAAATTTACTCAAGAAAAAACTGAACAAATACTCGAAATATTTCCCTTTGATTCTTTAAGGGGTTATCGAGTCAGAGTCGGTGGTTTATTCAGTTTAGGACCTTCTTTCGGAGTTGATGGTAATTTGATTGTCAGCGACACAACTTTTCTGAGGATTTTTCCCAACAGTCGTCCCTCAGAAATGATAGATGTAGGCGTGATTTCCCTCAAACCCGGTACTAATCCCCATCAAGTCTTGAAACAATTACAAGCTAATTTACCTGATGATGTGAAGGTTTTCACCCACCAAGGATTTATTGAATTTGAAAAACAATATTGGGCAACGAGAACCCCCATTGGTTTTATACTCAATCTTATGCTCTCAATGGCTTCCGTTGTCGGTGTAGTAATTGTCTATCAAATTCTTTACAGTAATATTTCTACTCAATTAGTTGCCTTTGCCACCCTCAAAGCCATAGGTTATGAAAACAATTATTTCTTGAAAATTGTTTTTCAACAAGCTCTCATTTTGTCAATTTTAGGCTACATTCCGGGATTTGTTATTTCCTTGTTTTTATACGATTTCGCTATGGATGCAACTAAATTACCCATCATGATGAGCCTTCATAATGCTGTTCTTGTTTTCATATCAACAATTTTAATGTGCATGACCTCAGGAGCACTTGCTATTAATAAACTTCGTTCCACAGACCCAGCAGATATTTTTTAGAAAGGCTGAAGTCTTCAGTACTATTATTTTCTAGATTGCCATCTTGATATGAACATCACAAACAAATCTCTCCTCATCACCGGAATTGGCGAATTTATAGGATTGCGCGCTGCAGAAATAGCTATAGCAAAAAAGATGAAAGTCTGTGGATTGCAAAGTTCTGCAGATAAAGCAAAAAAAGCGCAGAACTTGGGTGCTAAAGTCATAATCGGTAGTATCACAAATCCTGCTGTGGCTGAATTAGCTTGTCAAAAAATAGATATTGTTTTACATACAGATGAAATTGCTAAAGAAGGTGGTTGTATTGACGAGTTCCGTGAAATTAATGTAGGTGGAACCATCAATATAGCTAAAGCTGCAAAAAATAGTGGTGTCAAAACCTTTGTTTATATCTCCAGTGCTTTAGTTTATGGATTCAACTATCCCGATCGCGTCCGCGAAGATGGACCGCTATCAGGCGAAAACAATCCTTACTGCCAAACCAAAATAGAAGCGGAGCAAGCACTTTTACAACTAAACGATCCTCCCAATTTTGGCACTATTATTCTCAGACCGGGAGATGTTTACGGACCTGGTAGTATTCCTTGGGTAGTCCGACCATTACTGTTGATGCAGCAAAGACTTTTTGCCTACGCTAATGACGGAAAAGGAGTTATCAATCATTTATATATTGATAATCTCATTGATGCCATTTTTCTGACTTTAGAAAAAGAAACCTACGGCGAAATTTTTAACATCACCGACGGCGAAGAAACTTCTTGGAAGGAGTATTTCACTTATTTAGCAGAAATTTCCGGTTTACCCGCACCCTTTTCTTTACCAAAAGAGGAACTAAAATTGTTTCTTAAGCTGCGCTATCAAGGACAGAAGTTATTTCGCAAAAAAACTGATATTTTACCAGAAGTAGTAGATTTTATGACTCGTCCTTATGCTTATTCTATCGAGAAAGCACAGAGAATTTTGAATTACAAGCCCGCAGTTAATTTGCAGGAAGGAATGAAATTAACTCAACAGTGGTTGCAGAAAACCGACATCAAAAAAATCATGCTCTAGGAAATTGTTTCCTGCTTGATAATGGATTTTCCCACACTTTTTTACTAATACTCTAACTTTTGAGAGCTATGTTACGTCAAGTTTCTTCCATTGTTTCTTTTTTACTACCTGTTATGCTGTGCATGAGTTTCAGTTATGAAGTCAATGCACAACCAACATCCACATTGACTGTAGTAGTAAAGGGAATCAAGCATCAAAAAGGTCAAATTTGTATTCGAGTTTTTGCAAGCGAAAAAGGATTTCCTTTGGGTAATACCGGTGAAGTAAAAAGTGGTTGTACTCCCATCACAGGAAGTTATCTGAAAAAGCAATTTACTGGTTTAAAACCAGGTACTTATGCAGTTGCGGTACTGGACGATCAAAACGGAGACCACCAACTCCACAGAGATTTTTTAGGTTTTCCTCAAGAAGGTTTTGGTATTTCCAATAATCCAACGGTCTCGGTTTTAACTGGCGTACCAAAATTTCGCGATGCTAGTTTTGCATTGCAAAAAAATACAACTATCAATATCTTCATGAAGTATGGACTCGACCCGTAAACAAGGTTTTCCAAAAGATAGCTTGAGGGTATAGAGAGAAAAATAGATGAAAGAATTGGCGCTGTTAGTGTTTGAGTTATTAGTTGCTTGGCTGGTAATTCAGGCCTGTGTAACGTTAGTATTTTTATGGTCTTTGCGATCGCCCGAGAAAGATTCCCTACCAGACGAAAAACTACCGAAAGCAGCAGTGATTCTTTGTTTGCGTGGAGGCGATCCTTTTCTACCTTACTGTCTGCGATCGCTTCTTCACCAAGACTATCCCCACTACGACCTGAAATTGATCGTCGATAGTAAAGAAGATCCAGCTTGGAAAATCGCTCACGACGCGATCGCCTCTTTTCCAGCTACAAACGTCCACATCAGTACTCTAAGTATTAGAAGATATAACTGTAGCCTCAAATGCAGTTCTTTGGTACAAGCAGTCTCAGAATTGGATGATTCGTACAAAGTAGTTGCTTTAGTAGATGCAGATGCAGTAGTTCACCCCCATTGGTTGCGGGAATTGGTCACCCCTCTCCAAGACCCCAAAGTCGGCGCCACTACGGGTAACCGTTGGTACCTAATGTCCGGCAAATACTGGGGAACTACGGTGCGCTTTTTGTGGAACGCCTCTGCAGTCGTGCAGATGTTTTTATATGGAATTCCTTGGGGTGGAACATTAGCTCTCAAAACAGAAGTTATCCACAAAACAGGATTGTTAGATAAATGGGCAAGAGCCTACGGCGAAGATACAATGCTCCGTAGAGTCTTGGGACAGCACGGGTTAAAAGTAAAATTTGTACCTTCCCTGCTCATACTCAATCGTGAAGAAATAGATTTACCTCGATTAGTAGAATGGATGAAGCGCCAGCTCCTTTCTTCGCGACTGTATCATCCTCACTGGTGGGCTGTAATTGTTGATGCACTGCAAACCGTAGTGCTTCCCAATCTGCTACTAGCTTTGTTTATAGCAACACTGTGCACGCAACAATGGTATGCAGCTATTTTAGCTTTCACTGGCTTTAGCGGCTACATGATGGCATTACTTTTACTTGCGATCGCATTACAAAAGGGAGTACAGCAAGTCACAAGCAAGCATGGCGAATCAAAAGCCAAATTGTCACCATCCACAATCGCAAAAATGCTACTAGCCATTCCCCTCACAAATTGGACTCACGGCCTTGCACTGATATCTTCACTGTGGATGTCGACAGTCAACTGGCGCGGCGCTATCTACCGAATCAACGGTCCTTGGAATATCCGGTTGATTGAATACCGTCCGTATCAACTGTTCGATCAACCTATCGACACTAAAGTATCTCTCTAAACAACTACCTCCTTGCAGCTATGAAAAAACAACCTCTTCGCATTGCGCTGATTACAGGACTGTACGCGCCATTCTTGACAGGGGTTTCGGTTGCAGTCCACCAACGGGTGCACTGGTTACTACAACAAAAACACCAAGTCTTTCTCATTCACCCAGAAATCAACGACCAATACCCCCAAGAGGTTGTTAGTCGTCCCATGTCCGGATTGGAACAACTGCAATCTTTTCCTAACTTTTCCTCCTACGCATTTCCCACCCAACCGCTAATATTTTACAAATCTCTCCCCCAACCATTAAGCTATCGGCACTGGAGTGATTCCCAAGTTCTGGAAAGTTTTCAACCGGACATTATAGTGGTTGAAGAAGCGCCGCAAATGAGGGGATTTTATGCCATTTTCTTGCAAGGTTACGGTCGTCCTGTCGGTTCGGAATACGCTCGGCGAACTAACACGCCCATAATCTCCCTATTCCACACCGATATCGTTGCATATATTCGATATTATATGGGCGACCTTTTTTTCAGCTTGATTCGTCCCCTATTGCCAATACTAATCAAGCAGTTCAGCGCAGCTTACGACTATAACTTCTTTTCTTCCCGAGAACAACTGCAAAAATATAAAAATCTCCAATCCCAACGCAGCGAATACCTTCCCTACCAAGGCATAGATTGCCAAAAATTCAATCCAGCTAACATTTGTTATGACCCCATTCCCAGCGATCGTCGGCCAACCCTACTCTTCGTCGGACGAATCGCGCCAGAAAAAAACGTAACTCAACTTTTGGATATATACCCACTCATTGCCGCTAAAATACCTAACGCACACTTGGTCATCATTGGCAGCGGTCCTCAACAAAAAGAAATACGCCAACGTGCTAGCAAATTTGCACCAGGTGTAACCGTGTGGGGAGAATCTCACGGTACAGAACTACTCGGTTGGTACGCACGAGCAGACATATTTGTCAATCCCTCCACCACCGAAAACTTTTGCACCTCAAACAACGAAGCCTTAGCCTCTGGAACTCCCGTAGTTGCAGTCAAAGCACCCTCAACATCAGAACAGGTAATTCCCGGTCGCAACGGCTTTCTTGCTGAACCCAACAACCCAAGGGATTTTGCTGACAAAGTAATTACAATTCTAGAAAATCCCGAACTGAAAGCCCAAATGTCTCTCCACGCTCGCTTCTCCATACTTGAATTTGATTGGTCAACATGCATGCAAAAATTCGAACAAAAGCTATACCAAATAGTTAACAAATCAAAAAATTTGCCCATAACCACCACTTAACTAAGAAAGTCCGTTAGTAGTCAGGGCTTTAGCCCTAAAAAAGCTCGTAGTCAGGGCTTTAGCCCTAAAAAAGCTCGTAGTCAGGGCTTTAGCCCTAAAACTCAATACCAAAAGCTCTCGCAACCCCAAAAAGCTCAAGACCACAGCGAACCAGCAAAAAAACCCTGACCACCAGCAAGATCGACCTACAATATTTAGAAAAGTTAGCAATAAAATACTAAAGGCAAAACTCCAACGCGATAGACTCTTTTTTGTCATCTGCATTGTAAAAAAACGGTACGAACATATCATTTCATCCTTTCTAACAAATGCTCTCCCACGCGCAAAGCATTTGCCATAATTGTTAGCGACGGATTCAAAGCAGTACTAGACGGGAAAAAACTACTATCAACAACATAAAGATTATCTACATCATGAGTGCGACAATTAATATCAAGTACCGAGGTAGTGGGATTTTCGCCAAAGCAGCAAGTACCGCACTGATGCGCCACATTTTCCAAAGACATCTTTTGGGGTATAAATAAAGAAAAATGTCCTTTCTGAGAGGGCAGTTTGAGTGTTTTTAAAACAGAAATCCAACGCTGAATTAAACGGTTAAATGCTTGTTCGTTGTTATTTGTATACTCAAGAATAATTTGTTCGCCCCTAACACGCACGCGATTATTAGGATTTGGTAAGTCTTCAGCGATCAGCAACCAAGCAACAGAATAGTTTGCTATTGTCTTGGCGACGATACTGGGTGTAAAAGGTGGTGCGTTAGCAGCTACTCTATCTTTATTAATATTCCCGAGTAATTGGACACTACCCATGGGATAAGGAAAATCTTTTTCTCCCCAATAAAAATCATTTACACCCATAGTTTTTTGAAAAATGGTAGGATTTGCTTTTGTTGATAAAGCTATGACTACTCCAAATTTATGAGCCATGTAATTTCGTCCCACCAAATTAGAACTATTCGCTAATCCATTTGGATGTTTGTCGTTGGCAGATTTGAGTAACAATACAGCTGAGTTGATAGCACCGCACGCAAGAACAACTATATTTCCAGAAAAGATATATTGTTGACCTGCAATTTCCGTTTCTACTTTTGTGACTTCCCGTCCCGACGTACTTGTATGTAAGCGTAAAACTTTTGCTTGAGTTATTAAAGTTAAATTTTCGTAAGCAACCACTGGACGAATACAATTAATATCAGCATCAGATTTAGCATTCAGAAAACAAGGAAAACCATCACAAGTATCACAGCGAATACAAGAACTAAGAAAACGATTTGCTTCGTTGAGCTTGATACCAAGTGGTAGATAAAATGGATGCAGGTTTTTATCTTTTAATGCTTCATTAATTTCTTGAATGTACGGTTCGTGACTTACAGGAGGAAAGGGATAGTCTTCAGTAATTTCAGGTTCTGTAGGATCTAGACCTTTGCGAGCGTGTACTTCGTAAAGTTTTTCTGCTTGGGTGTAGTAAGGGGAAAAATCCTCATACTTTAATGGCCATTCGGGAGAAAATCCATCGAAATGAAGAACTTTGTGGAAATCACGTTCACGAAATCGAAATAATGCAGCGCCATAAAATTTAGTATTACCGCCAACGTAATAGTGTGTGAAGGGACGAAAGGGTTTACCGTGTTTGTCGTACCAAACTTCTGTGGTGCGATAGCATTCTTTTTTAAAGATTTGCTCAGAATCCCAATTAGCTTTTTCTCGGGGAAGAAAATTTCCTCGCTCTAGAACTAAAATTTTTTTCCCACTTGGTGCTAATTTATATGCTAGTGTTCCACCACCGGCACCTGTACCAATGATGATAATGTCATATTCATTATCTGCCATTTTGCTTTGCTTCTTGAATTATTAGTTATTGACCTAAAATCGAAAGAGAAGAAAATTGTTGTGTCGTCAAACTGTTAAGGGAAGTAAATTAATCTAAAATCAAAAATCTAGAAGTTTTGGTAACAAGTTTTGCAGTTTGCCACGGAAAAATTTTAAATTTTAAAAACCCAGTCTCAAAAAACTGGGTCGGTAGAAATAGTAGAAATTTATTTATGCAAGTGCTTTTCAGCACGCATTTGATTTTCTGCACAGGTGAGATTTAAATTGGTCAGACCAATCCATCGGTAAATTGCGTCTCCAAATTCTGGAAAAAGTTGGATGTTGGAAAATAGAAGTCTAGTTAAAATTCCATCTAGCATGACTTCTGCTTTGTTTTTCTTGATTGCTTCCACAACAGCGATCGCCACAGCTTTGGGTTCGGAAACGCGCGCTAATTTAGGTGCTGGTAAGCCAAATTTCAAAAACATCCCTGCTTTTGTGTATCCCGGACAAACTACCGTCATTCCTACATTGGTATTAATTAATTCTTGTCGTACCGCATCCGTCCACATAATTAAACCTGCTTTACTAGCAGAATATATGCTGTTGTAAGGCGCTCCTTTTTTCCCAGAACCAGAAGCAATATTCACGACGTGACCGCTATTACGTTCTAACATACTAGGTAACAGCAACCGAGTTAACTCCATACCAGCCATGAGGTTAGTTATTAGTATTGACTGGATGTCGCTTAACAAGTAATCTTGGAAAGGTCGGTATTTTTCGATCGCAGCATTATTTATCAAAATATCAACAGGTCCCGTAATTTCATTAACTTGCTGTACCAGAGCTGGTAACTGTTCCAATTTACTAATATCAAATGGAATACCTATAGCTTTACCACCTGCAAATTCAACCTCCTTTAGTGCTTGATTTAGCTTTTCTTGAGAACGAGAAACACCTACTACTGTCGCTTTTTCTTTCGCTAACGCGCGAGCAATAAATCCTCCAATTCCTCCTGATGCACCAGTTAACAGTACAGTCTTGCCTGCTATACTTTTCATAGTTACCTGCGAGCAATAAGTATACTTTTAGCCTCAAAAATTTTTGGCTGCTTCTTTAAAAAATCGTGTTTGTCTGCGCTGAAAGGTTATATTTCAACACAAGCACTCATCGAGCTAACTACTTGTTGGTGTGAAAATGTACGCTCGCCGAGTCGCTTCCAAACAACAGCTAAGTCTAATGCCAAGCATAACTATCGAGTATCTGATTACGCTTAATTCCCCTTCTCTTACTTGGACACTCGATATATTAAATGCAGCATTTTTTGTGCATTTTCAGCGGCATGATTTCTAATTTAATTAAATCACAAATAAATAATTTTTAAAACTTATTTGAAAAAATAAAGCCCTTCCATCCTAGCAATTTAACCAAGATTTGCTGAAACAAAGTGAAGTTTGCTCGCTGGAATTTTCAGTATTTTTTGACAAATCAGTGTCTGCGGACATTAGCAAATACAATTAATAATTTCATCAGTAAAACTGAGAATTATTAAGTATATTACTTGCGCGGCGCTGCCGCAGAATATCACCGCAGCATTTGTGCAGAAATTTTCTGAATTTGTCCAGAAAAGTAATCTTCGTCGTACCTTAATTGTTGAGCCATCTCCAGTCCTTTTTGAAAAGCCCTTAATGCTTGAGGATAGTCTTTGCGTTCTAAATAAATCTGCCCGATGAGATCGTAAGCTTTCATTAAACCATAAACATTAGAAGCTAATTGCTGAGCCTGTAGAAGAATTTCACTAGCTTGCAACGCTTCTTGTGTTTGTCCTTGGGAACGATAAAGCGCAATTAACTTTTGCAAAGCTTCCGCGGCGCGTAGGTACTGCTGTAATTGCCAAGCAGTTATGTAAGCTTGTTGGTAGTTGTTAAAAGCCTGTTGCAGCAGATTGGGATTTTCTCGTGCTAAAGATTCGTAATCAGAACCGATCGCCAAGTTCAAAGCTGGTAACTGGCTGGGATTGTTTTGTTTTTGGTAAATTTGTGCTAGCTGATTGCGGATCCTGATTGCTTGCTGAGGCTGTTTTCCCTGCTGGTAAATATAAGCTAGCTGTTGCAGATATGTTAGCTGACCAGCAGCATCTCCCCTCGCTAGCGCTAATTTTAACAATTCTTCGTAAGTGACAGCGGCTTGGGGATAATCAAACCAATTCAGATGCAAATTTCCGATAGTTGTCAGAATTTCGACTTCCTTGGCAGCGTTTTTTTGTTGCCGTACAATTGCCAAAAGCCGGTTGTAAACTTCTAGAGCAGCTTGCGGCGATCGCACTTGTTGGTAAGCTTGTCCCAAAGCTTGCAACAAATCTAAATCCGGTACGAATTGGGCTTTTGTTTGCTTTTGAATTGCTTGCAGGCGTTGAGTAATATATTGTACTTCTTGGCGTTCGTTATTTTGAAAAGCGATCGCCCCTACTCGTCCCAATGCTTGCACTTCTTTTAACGGTCCTAAGTAACGACGCAAGCGCAACTCCCGATTCCAAGCATTAAAAGCTCCCTGTCTGTCACCCGCTTGCAATTTCGCCGATGCTTCCTGATGCAATTTATCCAACGCCAGTTCTAGCTGTTGCTGTTGCTGCACCGATAGCGGTTGTTGTTGCGCATTGGGTGGTAACAACGGATCGAGAGTGTTAATTTCTAGTGGTGAGGGAGAAAAGCGATCTGGTTTTTTAGTTTCTGCTAGCGTTAACGAATTGCTAACCAGCAAAAATGCACTAGTGGCGGTTATAATCTTACCCAGGCGTCGTAACAACATGGCAAAGTTTTTCTCACTCCATCTTGGCTAGGAAATCTAGGATTGGGTGTTTAGTACTTGAACATCATTAACTATTAATCCTTGACGCCAGTTTTGCAAAAATTCTCCTGCTAAACGGGTAACTACAAGTTTTACAATACTCCCAGGATCTTTTGAAGCAACTAGTGTATTGTTCTACAATGACTCATTCCACAGATATTGCCACTTTAGCCCAGTGGATGGCAGCTGACTTTAGCAATCAAGAACAAGCATTTGAAAATCCCCCTTTTTTTGCTCACATCCGCGTTTGCATGCGTCCCCTTCCCCTCGACCTGTTATCCGGGGTAAGCTTTTACGTAGAACAAGCCTATGACTACATGCTCAACGATCCCTATCGCGTAGCAGTAGCCAAGCTGATAGATGCAGGAGACCACATCCAAATAGAGAACTACAAAGTCAAGGATGAACAAAGATTCTACGGCGCATCCCGCGACCTGGAACGCCTCAAAGCTCTCAAAGCTGACGACTTGGAAAAATCCTGTGGCTGCAACATGATTGTAGAATGGACAGGTTCCTGCTTTAAAGGCAAGGTAGAACCAGGAAAAAATTGCTTTGTATATCGCAAAGGAAAAAAAACATATTTAGACAGTGAATTTGAAATCGACGGCGAAAAATTTATCAGTCGCGATCGCGGACGAGATTTAGAAACAGATGAGCAAATTTGGGGATCTGTTGCTGGTGCATTTCGCTTTGTCCGCTGGCAAAGTTTTGCCGATGAAGTGAGAATTTAAAACTTACGCTCCCGTATCAAAACACGGGAGTATCAAAAATTCACGGCTTTGGGGATGCAATTTGCAATCAAATTCTGGTATGATAGTAATTCGTGGTAAGGCGGCATAGCCAAGTGGTAAGGCAGAGGTCTGCAAAACCTTTATTCCCCGGTTCGAATCCGGGTGCCGCCTCTCAAACAAACCCCTTTTGACTATCAAATCGACTACCAAGGGAATACCTGTCGCCGTCTAAAGTTTTTAAAAACCACATATTCAAGTCCTCTTTGACAACAAGGCAGACAAAGCGATCGCACCCCCTCGCTTCATCCTTGTTAACAATACCCGAAGGTCTGCACTTTGTCATGCACAAGCATGGAAGACTAGAGCTTAATACCAATTCTTTCTCAAGAAACACTTATTTTCTTTGTGCTTCTCTAAAAATAGAACTTAAAAGACTACAACAATAACACAGAGGTTGCTTTTTGTTTGTATTCTATAGAAATAACATTTATAAGTAGAATTACGAAGCTAAAAATATGAGCCGTACCGCTACTTCCGAGCATGCTTGTAAATTTTATACATGCAGCTTGGTTTTAATTTTTTCCACCGCTACAGTATTAACCGGTATAGCGATTTTGAATTTTAGAGATTAGATTAGGTTGATAAGTTCATATCACTGCCATAACTTATCTGAAAATGACCAAAAAGTCTATGAATTATTCAAATGTTTGTCAAAAGCCGCAATTTCTCTGCCAAAGAGATTTTGAGATTTAGTTCCAGAAAACTCTCTGTTTGAGATGATTGGAAAGAGAGCGTTTCTACGAGCAAAAACTCGAGAAATTTGAAGTCAATTGCCAAGATTGTCCCTTATCTGCTTGCAGATTAATAAAATTTACCTAACTTGTCTTTGTCGCCGACCCTGAATTCAAAATAGGTTTATATATTGGTAAACACCTCCCAACAACCAACTAACAGCAAAACAGTCAATACTAGTGTGCCTGCCAAAACTCAACTAGTAAACGGTAAAATCAAATGAATCAATCTCTCAATTGCCAGCGTAGGTCCCGAATTCCCAGCCAGAAATATTTATGGCTGCTGGTGTTAAATCGTAGCAGCATCGCATTAGGTGGAATTTTACTACTTGGACTTTTTGCGGGTAGTTGGCGATTGTGGAACTTTATTCATGATGATTTAACACCGTTGGCACAAAAAAGCCTGACGAGTACGCTCAACCGTCCGGTCAAACTAGGACAGGTAAAGGAAATTTCCCTTAGTAAAGTAAAATTTGCCGCTTTTGCTATTCCTGCAACACCTACAGATCCAGACAGCGTTACAGTCGATAGTGTAGAAGTAGGTTTTGATTTTTGGCAGCTTCTTTTTCACCGCCATCTCAAATTAGACGTCACTTTAGTCAATCCGAACATTCACCTTGAACAGGACGAGCAGGGACGCTGGATTACTACTAACTTAGCAAAGCCGGGGAAGAATGGCCCGGTGCAAACACAGTTAGATAAACTGCGATTTCGCAACGGCCAGCTGACACTAGTACCGAATCCGCAGTGGAGAATACAACAGCAAGAGAAAAAAAGTTTTGTAGCTGGAAATGCGAAAGATAATAAACAAAAGACAAACTACAGTTCTGTACTGCAGGGAAAATTCTTTTCTCCGTTAGCATTTTCCCAGTTGAACGGAACTGCTCAATTGCTAGAAAACAATGACTTAATTAAGTTTGATATTACAGGGCAAGCCACCAGCAGCGGTGGTAGCATTGCTTTGCAGGGAGACATTCGTTTAACAACGCTGTTGACCAATTTAAAAATCCGAGGACAACAGCTACTAGCTTCTGATATTACTCGCCTGCTCGAGTTACCAGTAGCGCTGTTAGATGGTAGAGTAAATAGCGACTTGCGCCTGCAAGCCCGACTAGGACAATCTCAACCACCTTTATTGTTTGGTAGTGTTGACTTGCAAAATGTCCGGATGCAACTTCCCCAACTACCACAACCGTTGCTCGATTCTCGGGGAACGCTTCGCTTCCGGGATACGCAAATTCAATTAGATAATTTTGTTACTAGTTACGGAGCAGTGCCGCTGGCGGTTAGTGGAGCGCTCGACAGCAAGACTGGTTACAATTTGTCAGGTCGGATCGAGGCAGTAAGTGCACAGACCGTCCAAAGAACCCTCAAGCTGAAATTACCTGTTCCTGTTAGCGGGCAACTAAAAGCAGATTTGCAGTTAGTTGGCAAAGCTACCGCTCCAATTTTATACGGTACGGTTACCACTATCAAGCCTGCTCGTATTGACAAAGTAGACTTTAGTAGCGTCAGGGGTAAGTTTGAGTATTCACTTGCTACAGGAATTGTTGCCTTAAAAGACATTCAAGGGCAAATGGAGGTTGGTGGTAAAATTAGCGGTACCGGCAAACTGCACCTTGGTACAATTCCCCAGTTAGATTTGCATTTAACCGCGAAAAACGTTCCGGGAGATGCGATCGCCCGCCTTTACAACAGCCAAATTCCCTTTGCAGTTGGCGCTGTTTCAGGTACAGCCAAAGTTACCGGTACTGCTGACAACCTACAAACACTCCTACAATTTCAAGCTCCCCAAGCTCAATACCCCACCACTGGTGAAGTTCTCATCGCTGGCGATCGCCACCTATCTTTTCGCAACGTAGCTGTGAGTGTAGCTGGTGGTAAAATTTTAGCTGCTGGGAGCTGGAACCAAAAGCAGTGGAAAGCTGTAGCTCGCGCTTCCCAAATTCCAATCGAAAACTTCCTCAACAAAAACCAACTACAAAATATCTCTCTCAAAAACGCTCTTTTTGACGGCGATCTCATTCTCTCAGGAACCTCCAACTCCTGGAAAATTACTAACATTGCCACTCAAAACGCTCGAGTACAACTTGCAGGCGGTACGGTAGCAATATCTAAAGTACAGTTAAAAGAAAAAAGCTTTTCTGTCCAGCTCACAGCAGAAGGTGTACAGCTGGGACGTCTGCTACCAAATTCTTCCCCAGCATTGCAAGCAGCGTTAGCAGGAAAATTTCAAATTTCTGGCAATACAGATTCTTTTAACCTGAAAACCTTACAGGGTAATGGTTCAGCCCGCTTGGCACTTTTAGGCGGTACCGTTAGTGCTTCCCACATCAAACTAGCCGATGGTATTTATCAAGCACAACTGCAAGCAAGAGATATACAATTAGCACAACTAGCATCCTTACCTAAGCAACTTCAAGGAACTTTGCAAGGCGAATTCCAGATGGTGGGTTCGCTAACATCCCTACAACCCCAATCTCTCCAAGCTAGCGGTCAAGCGCGGCTAAACATAGCTGGTGGTAGAATCACTGCTACCAACATCCAACTAGCTAACGGTCGCTACCAAGCTGTAGTGGATGCAACTGGTGTCGAATTAAATCGATGGCAGCCGCAGTTACAAGGTAAGTTGGGCGGTAAAATACAAATTGCCGGAAATGCAGACACTTTCAACTTAGCTCAATTGCAAGCCTCAGGTCAGTTACACTTTTCTCAAGGTCTTGCTGGCGTTCACCAACCCCTGACTGCAACAGTTGCTTGGGACGGACAAAAATTGCTCGTGCGCCAAGCAAACGCCCGCGATTTCAATGCCAGCGGCTACATCCTCACCAAAGCCAGTTCTGGTGGTGTACCGGAAATTACTGAATTAGCCCTGCAAGTACAAGCAAAAAAATACAATTTACAAAATCTGCCCTTGAAGTTACCCAATACAGTTAATGTAGAAGGTAAAGCTGATTTTAGCGGGCAAATAACTGGGAAGCTACCCACGCCAGATGTAGTAGGAAAATTAACACTGAAAAATTTTGCTGTCAATAAATTTGCTTTTGAGCCGGTACTAACTGGAAATATTCAGTCCCTTCAGGGTCAAGGCTTAGATTTGGATGTCGCTGGTAGGCGTGACAAAATTGCCTTCCACCTAGACACAAATTATAGTCCCCGCGCTTTCAACGTGCAATGGCAAAAAGCTTCTGCAACCGGACAGTTACGAGGTGATACCCTCATAGCTAAAGTAGAAAATTTCCCCTTAATAACTTTGGATTGGAGTGTACCTGCAACTACTTTCCTTGGCACCGGAAAACTTGCAGGACTGTTGTCTGGTGATTTACAAATCAAGCAAAAAACTTGGGAAACAGTGGGAAATATAGCTATCGAGCAACCACGGCTAGCTCGCATCAGCGGCGATCGCCTCCTAGCCCAATTTCGCTACGAAAATGGCAAGGTAACTCTCAACAACAGTGCCTTGCTCAAAGGTAACAGTCGCTATGCAATGGTTGGTACTTTCACGCCAACAGCCACAAAACCTCTAATTCAAGGCAAATTAACAGTTAACCAAGGCCAAATCCAAGATGTTCTTACCGCACTACAAATATTTGAATTAAAAGACTTGCAGCGTGGTTTCACCCCACCAACTTACGGTAAAGCTAGCGACCTCCAAACAGTAGCAGTGGGTTTACCAAACCAATCTTTACAAGCTCAAATCCAGCGTTTTTCAGAAATCAAAGCTCTATTAGCACAACAGCAACAACAGCGTCGCCAAACTTCTTTCCTCCCAGATCTAGCAGACTTAAAAGGCACTTTCAATGGCGAAGTCACCGTAGATACAACTACTGATAACAATTTGGCGGTGAAGTTCGATTTCAGCGGCGAAAATTTTGTCTGGGGAAGACCACAACAAGATCCACAACATTTTTACACAGCAGAGCAAGTCATCGCCAAAGGTAGCTTTGAAAACGGTGTACTGAGATTATTGCCTTTGCGACTGCAGTCAAACAACAGTCTCATCGCCTTTACCGGTAACATCGGCGGTACAGAACAATCGGGACAGTTACGCATTAAAAATCTTCCTTTAGAACTGCTAAATAACTACGTCAAACTACCCATTGGTTTAACGGGTAATGTCAACGCCACAGCAACTGTAGCAGGTAGCATAGCCAATCCCCAAGCCAGAGGAGAATTGCAAATCATTCAAGGAACCTTGAATCGCAAAGGAATAGAATCAGCAAATGCTAGTTTCAGCTATAACGACGGACGCTTGAATTTTGGTAGCAGCGTAGTTATTTCCGGTCTTGAACCCGTTGCAATTACCGGTAGCGTTCCTTACAAATTACCTTTTGCTTCCGTCAGACCAGACAGCAATCAACTCAGTCTGGATGTCAAGGTGAAAAAAGAGGGATTAACGGTATTAAACATATTGACCGACCAACTAACCTTTGAAAAAGGTAAGGGAGACCTAAACTTAACAGTCAGCGGAACAACACAACAACCAGTCCTAAACGGCGTTGCTACTATCAAAGGAGCTACCTTTGCAGCTGCTCAAGCTTTACCCGGAAAGCTAACAGACGTAACCGGAAAAATAGAGTTTAATTTTGACCGCATCAAAGTAGACAGTCTCCAAGGCAAATTTAGCAAAGGTAATTTTACAGCTCAAGGAGAAATCCCAATTTTCAATTCCCAACAGTCAACAGACAATCCCCTCAACATCTACCTCCATCAGTTAGCAATAAATCTCAAGGAAAAATATCAAGGAGGCGTTAGCGGTAACTTGCAAATCACTGGTTCTGCTTTTAGCCCCATCATCGGCGGTAAGCTCAAACTATCTCACGGCCAGGTTTTCATCGCCCAATCTGCCAACGCCAGCAGCGATACAAGCAAAAGCCAAGAAGAAATTTCTCTCCTCAAAGCGATCCGGGAACCAAAATCAGAAGTTGGAACTGCAGTCACCCGCTTCCACGATCTGCAAATTGTATTGGGGAAAAATGTGGAAATTACTCTTCCACCAATTCTTAGTTTTCGAGCTACCGGCTCTGTTAAAGTTAACGGTACCCTCAGCAAACCAGAACCCGAAGGAACCATTCGACTGCGGGATGGAGACGTAAATTTGTTTGCTACCCAATTCAACCTTGCCCGTGGCTACAAGCACACAGCAACCTTTAGAGGCAATCAAGATCCGGATTTGGACATTCGCTTAGTTACTAATATTTTGGATGCGAATCCCATGCAGGCTACTAGTTCCGCTGTTGCCTCCGAAATTAATGACGGAATTGTAACAAATTTTAATCCTGTAAATACAGTTCGCGTTGAAGCCACCATTGATGGTCCAGCTAGTCAAATTAACCAAAATCTAGAGCTGAAAAGCAATCCTTCCTACACTCGGGCAGAAATCATTGCTATGCTGGGAGGTAGTTTTGTAGAAACCCTGGGACGCGGTGACGCTACGCTCGGACTTGTTAATTTAGCTGGTTCGGCTTTGAATTTGCAACGGACTTTTAATCAGATTGGTAATGCTTTTGGTTTAAGCGAACTACGCCTGTTCCCTACCATTACCTTTGATGGCACAAACACTACCAAGAGAAATTCTTCTTCTATTGACCTGGCAATGGAAGCTGGAGTTGATGTCTCGCGCAACTTCTCCGTTTCCGTCCTGAAAATTTTAACCAATGAGAAACCTCCCCAGTTTGGTATTAACTACCGCTTGAATTCCCAATGGCGTCTGCGTACTTCCACTGATTTGGCGGGTGATGACCGGGCGGTGTTGGAGTATGAAGATAGATTTTAAGTAGATAGTTGCTACTAGCTCTAGGATTTACCTGCTTCCAAAAATTCGGATACACTAATTTGAGCTTGATTGGAATAGCGATCGTCGATTTTACCCAACCAAACGATCAAGTCATCAGAATGAACTGTGATTTCACTTCCCGATGTTTTGATGTAAATGACTCCATCACTAATGGCTAAATCTTTAATGGGATACCACGCATGTTGTTTTCCGTGGCGAACGCGAATTAAAAGTTCTAACGGAATTCCTCTTCCTAAATGCGCTTGCGATGTTTCCACCAAGCTCGCCATAAAATCACCGCTTTGCTGCAATACATTTGATAGCCTGCTGGTACTTGGCAATGCTGATACTCATAAAAACGACGATGATCCGCACTTCCAGTCAGAACAAAGTTGTATTCAGCTAATACCTGGTTTAATAATTCCCAATAAGTTGAATCGGCTTTAACAGCAAAAGAAGTACATGTATTGTCAAGCTTACAAGTGACAATAATTCCTTCTGTTTTTGCCATCAAATTATTACTACCGCAAACTGTTTGCGCTGTTAAAGTTTGGTTTGCTAATAAAACTTCCTTCTGCTGGATAGATAACTGGACAAATTCTCGAATCAAATCAAGATTAGACAACATCTGTTTTCCCGTTAACGTTCATATATCAATAACTTTTCAGGTAGATGCTAGAAAATGTAATTTTTTTATAAATGCTTTGTAAAAGCTGTTTATATATAGGTTAAAAATTCCGCATGCTTTTAATTTAGCAGTTAATAGCTCAGGAAATTTGCTTAAATTAGGTAAAGAAATAGACTTATAAATTAAATTTTGCAAGAATTATGCCAAGCTCGCATTCAAGTTCCCAACCAACAACAAGGTGAGTTGGGTTTTGTATTGCTAAAATCCGCTTGTTGACAAAAGCAGCACTAGAAAGTTGCGCGATCGCCTGCTTTTTTTACCCAACCACCTCAATTTCAACCACTAACTACTATGAATTTGCATCCTTGATAACAGATAATCGCACAACTGACAACCCTAAAATAATCAAAAATAATACCAGTCCAATCGTACAGGCATAACTAATTTCCAAGTTGTTAAAAGCTTGCTCATACAAATAGTAAACAATTGTTTTCGAACTGTTACGCGGCCCGCCTTGTGTCATAATATATACTTCTTCAAATACCTTTGTAGCGGATATTGCTGATATCACCGCGACTAAAGCAAGATAGGGTTTCATCAAAGGTACGGTTATATCCCAGTGTTTGCAAATACCATCAGAACCGTCGATCGCCGCTGCCTCGTATATGTCATCTGGTATTGATTGTAACCCTGCAAGATAAATCACCATATAATAGCCCAACCCTTTCCAGACGGTAACGGCCATAACGCTAAACAAAGCAAAGCGGGGACTGGTTAGCCAAGGAATACCTTCTGGGAAAATACCCTTAAGCAGCTGATTGAGCAAACCATTTTCCGCATACAACCACCGCCAGGCGATTCCCGCCACGACCATGGAAATAACTACAGGAGTATAGTAAGCGGCGCGAAACCAATGTATGCCGCGTAGTTTCCGATTCACTAAAATAGCCAGTACCAAGGGAGCAACAACTAAAATCGGCACTACCACTACTAGGTATAACAGCGTGTTTCCGAGAGTTTGCCAAAAAACCGCATCGTTCCACAGGCGCCGAAAGTTAGCAAAACCGACCCATTGCGGTGTTTGTGTTAAATCGTATTCGTAACGGGTAAAGCTAAGATAAAAAGCTTGCAGTGCCGGCCAAAACACCGTTAATCCCAAGATAAACAAAGCAGGTAGCAAAAATAAGTAAGGAGTTAATTGCTGATGGTAGAATATTCTATTTTTTAACTTGAAACTATTCATAACGACGCTTAATTTTCGTGCTCGGGGAAGATGGATTGCAACCGCGAGTTTTGCAACATAAGAAAGGCTAACTCATATTACATGAATGATAGAGGCTGATCCATGATTGTGAACCAACACGAACAAGGCTGGGAGGTAATTTATCATCGCGCTCATGCCTTGCTAGCGGCCCAAATTGCCGGACACTGGCACCCTAAACAACGTCCGGTACGCTGGTTGGAATGTATTGCTGCTATTTCCCATCACGACGATTTGGAAAAAGAATGGGAAGAAAAAAACATTACCCCAGCTGGTGCACCGCTAGACTTTACTCTCGATCGCACGGTACATCTGCCAAAAATACGCAAACTTACGCAGGATGCACGTTATCGAGGAAGATGGGTAGCAATGCTTATTTCCATGCACATGAGCTTTCTTTATGAAGGTAGGCGCAAAGAGTCCCCTGAATTAGACGAATTTTTAGACGAACAATTGCGCCACCAAGAGCAATGGCGGCAAGAATTAAATATTACAAAAGATGAAGCCGCTGCAGCTTACGGCTTTTTTCAGTGGTGCGATCGCCTGTCTCTGATTCTTTGCCAACGTCAGCTACCTGTTGGCGAACGCTTCCTAGAAATCGCTACCTTACCAGACGGTACCCGCTACGATGTTCTTCAAAACCATAACGGTGATGTGACCGTCAAACCCTGGCCTTTTCAAGAGGAAAATTTTCAAGTCCGAGTTGAAGCTAGCTACCTGCAACAGTTAAAATTTGACAGTAGCGCCGAACTTTCACAAGCCCTGCAAGTCGCACCAATTAAAACTTTAGAGTGGACTTTCGTAAAGTAAAATTACTGTTAGCAAGGTTACTGTCAACTGAAAATTTCCGCCATGGATACGGAAACGGATGCCAAACTTCTTTTCCGTATCATGGGTCGGGAATTTACACCGTGCTAATTCACAGTACTCATACATGCTAGGAAGGCGTCGGTTTCTTTCTTACACTTCAGCCACTTTTGGCACGAGTTTGCTGCTCAAGGCTTGCGGTCACAACCACACTCCCAAACTAACAATGGATGGGGAAAGTCTTAAGATTGCGATCGCTGTTTCAGGATTAATTAACAATGGAGCTTGGAACCAATCTGCTTACGAAGGCCTGCAGCTTACCAAACAAAAATTGGGTGCTCAAATTACTTACGTAGAACAACTCACGCCAGAAAATCAAGCACAAGCACTCTCAGACTTGGCTCGCAAGGGTTACAATTTAATTTTTGCTCACGGCGAACAATTTGAGCCAGCAATTTCACAAGTTGCCCCCCAATTTTCCCAAACGTTTTTTGTTGCCGTCAACGGTACTATTAAGGGTGAAAATATCGCCGCTTTGCAAATAGACCACCTGCAAGCCAGTTATTTGTGCGGAATTATTGGCGCATCCATGTCAAAATCTAATACCCTCGCTTATCTGGCCGCACAAAAATTGCCAACTACCGAACAAGAATTACGTGGTTTGGAATTAGGAGCAAAAAGGGTAAAGCCAAGTATTGAAATTCAATCTTCGTTTATAGATGATGGCAATGATGTTGCAAAAGCTAAAAAAGCTACTCTAGCTTTAATTGCTTCTGGTGCTGATGTTATATACCAATGGTTGGATAGCGCCTCTGATGCAGTTTTACAAACCGCTAGCGAGAAAAAGGTTTATGCTTTTGGTAACGTCAAAGACCAACTAGAAGTCGCTCCCCAAGCTGTTTTGACTAGCGCTGTAAAAAGAATTGATTTAGCGATCGCCCAGATGGCTTCTTTGGCAAAGAAAAAACAATTAAAAGGTCAAATCTACATTTTCGGTCTAGAAAAACCAGATATACTGTATTTGGGAAAATTCGCGACCGTGGTTCCAGAGTTAGTCCAACAAGAAGCCTTGAGCACAAAAGAAGATATTGTTGCCAAAAAAATTACTTTTGAAAATTGCAAAGAAGGTGGTAAAAATACCCGTTGCGTCAAAAGTGTATAACTCCAGCAGTGCACTTGCCCCCTACACTAACATGCCATTTTTCAAGCCTGCGGGAAACTTCTACGTCTTTAGCAAAAATACAGTCTCCCCGCGAGGCTAGTTTTTATTCCTAAGCTGCAACTACTTCCTGATACGGAACGAAAGTTTTCTTGCTAGCACCGCAGATGGGACAGGACCAATCTTCGGGGAGCGCTTCAAAAGGTGTTCCAGGCGCAATTCCAGAATCAGGATCGCCCTCGACTGGATTGTATATCATCGAACATTGACGGCAAATCCACTTCTGGGTAGCGGGATCGCTACTAGCTAGTTTGGGAGCAGGATTTTCTCCTTGCAGCACCTGCAAAGCTTCCGTATATTGACGGGCATGATGATTTTCTATGTGCGTTAATAAACCAAAATTGCGGGCAGCTTTGCGGAATGTTTCCGCGTGTTCCCGAGACTCTGCTTGCTGTGCTTCAAATTCAACCACAGCTTGGCGATCTCCCTCAGCACGCGCCTGCTCGGCAAATCCAGGATACATGGTAGTGTACTCGTAGGTTTCCCCTTCAATCGCTAATTCTAAACAACGAGCAGCGATCGCCTTTTTTTCCTCTTGCGTTAAAGAGGCCACATCATCCACCACTAACTCTGGATGCATAAGGCGAAAGTGAGCAAAAGCATGTTCTGTCTCCTGATTCGCTGTTTCCCGAAACAACTTTGACAACTCGTTCATTCCCAACTGACGAGTTACTTCTGCAAAAAACAAATACTTGCGATTCGCCATCGCTTCCCCAGCAAAAGCTTCGCCTAAGTTCTTTGCTGTGTTGGAGTTAGATAAGTCCATAGTCTTTCCTTTTCTCAATTCGATTCCCGAGTACTATCGCAGTTATGCGTACTCATAACGATTATGACTACTTTAGTCTAACATGTACTCGTTACAAGTATGAGAAAACAGATTTTTATTTAAGAATTGATTGACAATTTATCGAGGTAGCCAGCTAGCTAGCTGCACAAGCTGGCCCCATCAGTTCAAAAATTGCTATTGTTCTACCTCAATCCAGATGCTTCCATCTTCCACACGCACAGGAAAAACTGGTAGTGCTTTTTGTTGGGAAACTGCGCTCATAGCCTTACTAACTAATGGTGGCCATGTAACCCATTTTTTCACTTCCCCAGTGCGCAGATCAAAAGCACTGCGATGCCAAGGGCAAACGATGGCTCCATCTTCAGTAATTTTGCCTTTTTTGAGAGGTAATTTCAAATGGGGACAGGCATTCTCAACTGCATAAAGTTGACCTTGGTGATTCAACAGTAGAATATCGCGGTTACCAACTTTCACTACTTGTCGGGAACCTGGAGAAAGTGCATCGGCGGAAAGAACTTTTGTCCAACTCATGTAGGGTCTCTTTATTCGCGCGGTCAACTTTTTTATCTTCTCACCAGCAAGGCGATATTTAGAAATCTTGCACTTGATACCTTAACAATTTCCACTGGCTTTGCTAAAAAGCAACTGTAGCCGGTGTGGATTAGGTGCTTAATACAATACTTAACTAGTGCCGCTTTTGCTAGATATGCTAGCAGTTTTCCCCCCGAGATAACTGTTAATATGTTTGGTCATACCCTGCCAAAACCAACCACCAGTGGAGTTAATTGTCAAAAACTTTTCCCTGTCGTTAGCAATGCACCAGATACCCACAACAGCCATCTTCCATCAAAGCCAACATGAAAAACGTCAAGTTAGGTAAACTTTGGGATACGCTTCACTCCAGCTATTGGTTTTTACCAACAATTATGGCAATGGGTGCAGTTGCTTTAGCATTTTTGATGCTAGCAGTTGACCGAAACAGCGTCTTAACAACTAAGAAATGGTGGTGGATCTACACCGGTGGTGCTGATGGAGCGCGATCGCTTTTAGAAGCTGTTGCAGGTTCGACGATTAGCATTACCGCTACAGCCTTTTCAATTACAATTGTGGCACTTCAGCTAGCTGCTTCTAGCTTCGGTCCTCGTCTTCTACGTAATTTTATGCAGGACACAGGTAATCAGATTGTCCTTGGCACTTTCATCAGTACGTTTATTTACTGTTTGCTCGTACTCCGGACGATTCACGGAAAAGCAGATGAATACGAGCCGTTTGTGCCACAAATTTCTGTGACAGTTGGTATTTTGCTCGCAATAGCCAGCATGGGTGTACTAATTTATTTTATACACCACGCTTCAACCATAATTCAAGCATCCCACGTCATCCAAAATGTCAGCGACGACTTAAACAAAGCCACCGCTCGGCTGTTTCCAGAAAAAATCGGGCACAACCAAACACAGCTGTCTGTTGAAATTCCAAATTCCTTTGAGGAGGAAGCTCAACCAATTCCTGCTCGCAAAACAGGTTATTTGCAAGCTATTGACGATGAAGAATTAATGAAGATCGCTTGTAAATACGATTTGCTTTTGCGTGTCAAATTTGCGCCAGGAAAGTTTATTGTTAAAGGTAGTGATTTAGTGATGGTTTTTCCTGGAGAACGGGTAAACCAAAAAATCATAAAGCAAATCAACAATGCCTTTATTTTGGGTAAAGAACGTACTGAACAGCAGGATGTGGAATTTCCAATCCAGCAGCTGGTAGAAATTGCTCTACGCGCCATTTCTCCCGCTGTTAATGACCCGTTTACTGCTATACGCTGCATCGACCGACTGAGTGCGGGACTGTCAGGGTTGGCGCCAAGGAATTTTCCCTCACCTTACCGCTATGATAGCGATCGCAAGCTGCGCGTAATTAAGGAGCCATTGACATTCGAACACTTGGTTGACCAAGCTTTCAACCAAATTCGTCAGTATGCGCAAGCTGATGTAGCAGTAACTGCTCGTTTGTTGGAAGCGATCGCCACAATAGCAACTAATACGATTAATCCAGAGCACAAACTAGTTCTGAAGCGTCATGCAGAAATGATTTTACGGGGTAGCCAACAGAAATTAGCAGAAGAACAAGACCGCAAGGATATTCAAAAACGATACAACACCGTCATGAAAGCCTTGGAAAATTAACAGTTTTGCTCTACAAGAAGTGGCTGGTAACTCAGACTGCAAAGTAGGAGTAGTTCTACTTTGAAGAATTGGTATAATACGCCTTTGGGCATGACAGCAAGAAGCAAGTGAAGAATTGGCAAACAAAATTTAAATATGAATGCTCAAATCGCTTATCAATGCTTTATTTAATTTCACTGGAATATTCTCATGGCATTAGAGCCTGTAACAGCTGAAGTTGCGATCGCACAACAAATTAAACAATTTCTTCTAGCACTTTCGATTTCCCTAAGTGTGGCAACGCTACCACAAATTTTTAGTTGGTTTCGCCGCATTCCTTACACGCTGCTATTGGTGATTGTGGGTTTGGGACTGGCGTTTTTTGATGTGCGTTTGGTTAGTCTTTCTCCAGAATTGATTCTTGTTATTTTTTCTACCACTATTGCTGTTTGAAGCTGCTTGGAATTTGCAATGGTCAGACTTGAAGCGGGATTTACTGCCTATTTGCCTGTATGCTGTAGTGGGGGTGGTAATTTCTATTGCGGGAGTGGCGCTGGCATTAAATGAATTTGCCAAAGTTGATTTTAGCATCGCCTTGTTAATTGCAGCTAGCTTGTCAGCAACCGACCCAGTTTCGGTTACGGCTCTATTTCGGGAACTAGGAGCAAGCAAACGCCTGACAACATTGATGGAGGGTGAGAGTTTATTTAATGATGGCATGGCAGTTGTTGCCTTTGGGTTACTGGTGGGTCTACCTTTAGGTACTGGTAAACTAGAATTTCAACCTGCTTTGCTTAACTTTTTTCAGGTAGTAGGTGTTGGTATCGGCGTTGGAGCTTTGATAGGATTTGGTATCTCCTACACCACCCAGCGTTTCGATTTACCACTGGTAGAGCAATCTCTCACTCTCGTTTCTGCTTATGGTGCTTACTTGATAACGGAGCAGTTGGGTGGTTCAGGAGTGATAGGGGTAGTTACCACAGGTTTAATTTTAGGTAACTTTGGCTCTCGCATTGGCATGAACCCGCGTACGCGGCTGATTGTGACAGAATTTTGGCATTTTATAGCTTTTTTTGTCAATTCCATTGTTTTTCTGTTGATTGGTGACCAAATTCACTATATTGTCCTCGCAAATAATCTTAAAAATATTGCAGTGGCGATCGCAGCAACGATCGTGGCCAGAGCTGTATCTGTTTGTGCTTTGAGTAGTTTCAGTAACTGGCTAGCCAAGTCTAACATTACCTTACCGGAACAAATCGTATTGTGGTGGGGCTCTTTGCGCGGGTCTGTCTCCATCGCCCTTGCTTTAAGCATACCCACGATACTTCCGCAAAGGGAAGAAATTATTGCCACAGTATTTGGAGCGGTTTTATTTACACTGCTAGTACAGGGACTAACTATCCAAGCTTGGTTAGAAAAACTACAACTTCTCAATACACAAGCACAACAGCAAGAGTATTTGGAAGCTATTGCACGTCAGGTAGCTCTGGAGCGTACTTTGGAATATCTTGAAAAATCGCAAAAGCGTCCGGGAATTCCACCAGAGTTTTTTCAGTATCAAAAAGCGTTGCTTTCGGGAGAAATTTCCCTTTTACAAGAAAAAATAAACAAGCTACTCGACGAACATCCGAATTTACAACAATTTACAACCGAACAACTCAAAGGAGAACTACTAGCTATTGAAGCAGATACCTACGCTGAATTTGTTCGCACGGGTAGGTTGAATAAAGAACTTTCACCTTTTTTGCAAGCAACGGATGAAACAGCAAGTGAAAACTCCCAACCTCATCACAGCTAGTCGTGAATATTCTTGCGCAGATATTACCCGATATAGATCGAACAATGGCGCAGTCTGATGTTGCCTTTGATGGGAAAGGTTTGTCTAGCAGAAGCAAGCAGTGATTATACCACAACTTTAGTGGCAAAGCACACTTATCTTACTTAAGTAAGAAATCAGCTTTCTTTATCTCAAGAGCTATTGTAAATTTAGGTAACGATATGTTAAGTTACTATTACAGGCAATAAACAGCCTGATTCATCCAGTTTAGAAATCATCGCACTAATTCAGTCATGACCACAACCCTAGAAAGACGCACAAGCGCCAATGCCTGGGAGCGGTTCTGCGAATTCATCACCAGCAC